>Ga0209700_100016_pt1 | contig 252567 bp, 247 predicted proteins | sample SiratroredBW_FD_187528 | JGI IMG/M metagenome (GOLD analysis project Ga0209700, IMG submission 187528) | Root nodule microbial communities of legume samples collected from California, USA - Siratro red BW (SPAdes) (version 2) | ecosystem: Host-associated > Plants > Roots > Nodule | place: USA... | reverse complement strand
CAATCTCGCCGGCTTCGGCGGGCCGTATCTGATCGGCTGGGTCAAGGAAGCGACGGGTCAGACCTCGACTGGTCTTCTGGTGCTTGCCGTCCTGCCGCTGATCGCCGGCATCCTGGTCTTCGTCGGCCGCCACGACAGCAAGCAGGAGTTTGCTGAACGGGGTCGGTAACGCGAGCCTTGTAGGGTGGGCAAAGGCGTGCTCTTCGCACGCCGTGCCCACGATCTTCCCCTATGGAGACCCCTCCTGGTGGGCACGCTTACGCTTTGCCCAGCCTACGATAGCACCTTCTTAGCCCCAGCCGCCCAATCCTTACTTACCTCTTCACGATCACAGATTCCTGATGACTGACGATTATTGACTTTTATCAGTGATTAGTCGACATTCCTCTCATTCGAGATGCAGGAGTGTCCTTCGATGTTCGTCCGGTCGGTTTTGTCCAGCTATTCCAGGCTCTTGGCGGGTGTCTCGCTGGCTCTGATGGCCGCTGCGCTGGCCGGGTGCAATGACACCGTTGCCGAGAAGGCCGAGCCGCCGCGGCCGGTTCTGGTCGCAACCGCCCATTATGATGCCGAGACGCCGGAGCGGAGTTTCGTCGGCACCATCAGGCCGCGGATCGAGAGCGACCTCGGCTTCCGAGTCGCCGGCAAGGTCGCAAAGCGCCTGGTCGAAGTCGGCCAGACGGTAGAGGTTGGTCAGCCGCTCGCCACCCTGGACGAGGTCGATTTGAAGCTCCAGGCCGAGCAGGCGCTGGCCGAGCAGACCGCCGCGACCGGTGTGCTGGCCCAGGCTGCCGCCGCCGAGCAGCGCGCCAAGGACCTCAAGGCCAAGGGCTGGACCACGGACGCGCAGATGGACTCGAGCCGTGCCGCTGCGGATGAAGCCCGCGCCCGCCTGAACCGCGCCGAGCGCGCGCTCGAATTGAGCAAGAATTCCCTTTCCTACGCGACGCTTGTTGCCGACGCCCGTGGCGTCGTCACCGCAACGCTGATCGAGCCCGGCCAGGTGGTCGCCGCGGGCCAGGCTTCGATCCGTGTCGCCCGCTTTGCCGAGAAGGAAGCGGTCGTCGCGATCCCTGAGACGCTGGTTGGACGCGCCAAGTCGGGCGTCGCCAGTGTCACTCTTTGGTCCGAGCCGGACAGGAAGTACACGGCCAAGCTGCGCGAGATCGCGCCGGCGGCCGATCCGGCCACGCGCACCTATCTGGCAAAATTCTCGCTGCCCGAGGCCGACGACAAGGTCGCGCTCGGCATGACCGCGACGCTGACGCTGTCGGACGCCGCCACTGAGCGTGTTGCGCGGCTGCCGCTGTCGGCGCTTTTCAACGAAGGCGGCAAGCCCTCGTTCTACGTTGTCGACGATAACGGCGCGGTCACGCTGAAGCCGGTCGTGGTGAAATCCTACGAGAGCAATGACGTCGTCATTACCGGCGGCGTGGAGGAGGGCGCCAAGATCGTCGCCCTCGGCGTGCAGAAGCTCGATCCGAGCCAGAGGGTGCGGATCGTGTCGTCGCTGTCTTTCTAAGCGTTTTTGAGTTCGTCGTTGCAAGGCGAGTTTCGGCCCGAGCGCAAATGCGAAGGCTGAAGCGGCGAAGCGATCCAGAACCTGCCCAGCCCCCTGGATTGCTTCGCTGCCTCGCGATGACACCTTGAACAGAGTGGCTGTCGTTTTTGGCAATTGGATCGTCTTTCGGAGAGTGCGATGAAGCGCTTCAACCTTTCGGCCTGGGCCGTCAGCCATCCGACGCTGGTGCTCTTCCTGATGATCGTGCTCGGCGTCGCCGGCTTCTTCTCCTATGAGAAGCTCGGCCGCGCCGAGGATCCGTTCTTCACGGTGAAGGTGGTCAATGTCTCCGTGATGTGGCCGGGCGCGACCGCGCAGGAGATGCAGACCCAGGTCGCCGATCCCATCGAGAAGAAGATCCAGGAGCTGCCCTATTTCGAGAAGGTGCAGACCTATTCCAAGCCCGCCTTCACCGCGCTCCAGGTGACCTTCCGCGACAACACCCCGCCGAAGGACGTGCCCTATCTCTTCTACCTGCTGCGCAAGAAGCTGGTCGACGTGCAGGGCCAGCTGCCGTCCGGCATCCTCGGGCCCGTCGTCAATGACGAGTTCTCCGACGTCGATTCCATCCTCTACATGATGACCGGCGAGGGCGCCGACTATGCCCAGCTGAAGAAGGTCTCGGAAGGCTTCCGTCAGCGTCTCTTGAAGGTGCCCGGCGTCACCAAGGTCGACGTCTACGGCAATCAGGACGAACGCATCTTCGTCGAGTTCAGCCACGCCAAGCTCGCTACCCTCGGCATCACGCCGCAGGCGCTGTTCGATTCGCTCGCCAAGCAGAACAACGTGACGCCGGCCGGCACGGTCGAGACCTCGTCGCAGCGCGTGCCGCTGCGCGTTACCGGCGCGCTCGATGGCGCCAAGGCCGTGGCCGAGACGCCGGTCGAGAGCAATGGCCGCGTCTTCCGTCTCGGCGACATCGCCACCGTCACCCATGGCTATGTCGATCCGCCGAGCTTCGTCGTCCGCCAGGAAGGCAAGCCCGCGATCGGCATCGGCGTCGTCACCGCCAAGGGCGCCAACATCCTCGATCTCGGCAAGGAGGTCGAGAAGGCGACCAGCGAATTCATGAAGGCCGTGCCGCAGGGCATCGACGTCAAGCTCATCGCCGACCAGCCCAAGGTGGTCGAGCACGCCGTCGGCGAGTTCGTGCACTCCTTCATGGAGGCGCTCGTCATCGTGCTGTTCGTCTCGTTCCTGGCGCTCGGCTGGCGCACCGGCATCGTGGTCGCGCTGTCGGTGCCGCTGGTGCTCGGCATCGTCTTCGTCGTCATGAATACGATGTCGCTCGACCTGCATCGCATCACGCTGGGAGCGCTGATCATCGCGCTCGGCCTGCTCGTCGACGATGCCATCATCGCGGTCGAGATGATGGTGGTGAAGATGGAGCAGGGCTGGGACCGCATGCGTGCGGCGTCCTTTGCCTGGGAATCAACTGCGTTTCCGATGCTCACGGGAACGCTGGTCACGGCCGCTGGCTTCCTCCCCATCGGCTTTGCCAATTCCGCGGTCGGCGAATATGCCGGCAGCATCTTCTGGATCGTGGCGATCGCGCTGGTCGCCTCCTGGTTCGTGGCGGTGATCTTCACGCCCTATATCGGCGTCAAGCTGCTGCCTGAGATGAAGGCCCACCACAGCCACGATCCGCATGCGGTCTATGAGACCCGCATGTACCGCGGCCTGCGCGCCATCGTGCAATGGTGCGTCAACCACCGCATCACCGTGGTGGTCGCGACCGTCGGCGTCTTCGTCGCCTCGATCGTCGGCTTCGGCCATGTCCAGCAGCAGTTCTTCCCGCTGTCGGAGCGGCCCGAGCTGTTCCTCCAGCTGCGTCTGCCCGAGGGCACTGCCTTCAACGTCACCGAGAAGGCTGTGAAGAAGGCCGAGACGCTGCTGAAGGACGACAAGGACATCGAGACCTATACGTCCTATGTCGGCCAGGGCTCGCCGCGCTTCTGGCTCGGCCTCAACCCGCAACTGCCGAACGAGGCCTTTGCCGAGATCGTCATCGTCGCCAAGGGCGTCGAGGCGCGCGAGCGGATCAAGGCCAAGATCGAGAACGCCGCTGCCGAGGGCGTGCTGACGGAGGCGCGCGTCCGCGTCGACCGCTTCAATTTCGGCCCGCCGGTCGGCTTCCCCGTCCAGTTCCGCGTGATCGGGCCCGACGCCAACAAGGTGCGCGAGATCGCCTACCAGGTCCGCGACGTCATGCGCCAGAACAAGAGCGTCAAGGACGTCCAGCTCGACTGGAACGAGCAGTCGCCCTACCTGAAGCTCGTCGTCGACCAGGACCGTGCTCGTGCCATGGGCCTGACCCCGCAGGAGGTCTCGCAGGCGCTGGCGATGCTGATCTCGGGTTCGCAGGTCACGACGGTACGTGACGGCATCGAGAAGGTCGGCGTGGTCGCCCGTGCGATCCCGTCCGAACGCCTCGACCTCGGCGGCGTCGGCGACCTCACCATCACCTCGCGTAACGGCGTGGCCGTGCCGCTGCAGCAGATCGCGAAGATCGAATATGCCCACGAGGAGCCGATCATGTGGCGGCGCAACCGCGACATGGCGATTACCGTGCGCTCCGACGTGGTCGACGGCGTGCAGGCGCCCGACGTCACCAACCAGATCACGCCGAAGCTGAAGGCGATCAAGGACAACCTCGAGCCGGCCTACCGCATCGAGCCGGGCGGCGCGTTCGAGGAATCCGCCAAGGGTAACGCCTCGATCTTCATCCTCTTCCCGGTGATGGTCATGGTGATGCTGACGCTGCTCATGATCCAGCTGCAGAGCTTCTCGCGCCTGATCCTGGTGTTCCTGACCGCGCCGCTCGGCATTGTCGGCGCCTCGCTCGGGCTCAACGTCGCCAATGCCCCGTTCGGCTTCGTGGCGCTGCTCGGCCTGATCGCGCTTGCCGGCATGATCATGCGCAACACCGTCATCCTGGTCGACCAGATCGAGACCGACGTCTCGCACGGCCTGACCCGGCGCGAGGCGATCGTGGAGGCGACCGTCCGCCGCGCCCGTCCGGTGGTGCTGACGGCGCTCGCCGCCATCCTCGCCATGATCCCGCTGTCGCGCTCGGCCTTCTGGGGCCCGATGGCGATCACCATCATGGGCGGCCTGTTCGTCGCGACCTTCCTGACGCTCTTGTACCTGCCGGGCCTCTATGCGCTCTGGTTCAGGAAGAGCCTGGACGAGGCGGGCACCCCCGAGCAGCCTGCCGTGCCGCAGCATGGGAGCGATGACCAGCACGCAATTCCGCTTGCTGAAGCGGCTGAATAAGTGAGAAGTAGTGCTGAATGACGAGTCCTGACAGATGACACTGGTTGCGGAACATATCGAAGGCGACACCCGGGATCGTATCCTTGAGGTGGCCGAGCGGCTGTTCCGCCAGATCGGCTATCAGAAGACCACGGTCGGGGACATCGCCAAGGAGCTCAGGATGAGCCCCGCCAATGTCTATCGCTTCTTCGAATCGAAGAAGGCGATCCATCAGGCGGTGGCGCGGGGCTTGATGGGCGAGGTCGAGCTGGAGGCGCAGCGGATCGTGACCCGGCCCGGCCCGGTGCTCCCGCGCTTCCGCGAGCTGCTCACCACCATCCATCGAATGAACACCGAGCGCTATGTCGGTGACAACAAGCTCCACGAGATGGTCGCGATCGCGATGGAGGAGGACTGGGACGTCTGCGTCGCTCACATGGAGTGCATTGCGGGCGTGATCGGCCAGATGATCGCGCAAGGCGTTGCCTCCGGCGAGTTCGAGGCGCCCGACCTGCAGCTCGCCTCGCTCTGCGCCTGCACCGCGATGATACGCTTCTTCCACCCCCAGATGATCGCCCAGTGCGCCACCAAACCGGGCCCGACCATCGACCAGATGATCGATTTCGTCATCGCGGGTCTGTCGCCGCGCCACTGACGGGCGGAGCCGTTTCTTCCTATAAGCAGGCCGACCGCTCCGGGCTGACCGCCGCGTGGCGGCCCAGGACGGATCGTCAAACTCCGCCATTGCGAGCGTAGCGAAGCAATCCAGGCTGTCTCCGCGGACGGATCCTAGATTGCTTCGCTGCGCTCGCAATGACGAGCAGGGGAAAGCCAGCGTGACCGACAAAGAGCTTTATTTCTACGAGCCCTCCAAGGGGCACGGCCTCAAGCACGATCCCTTCAACGCCATCATCGCGCCGCGGCCGATCGGTTGGATCTCCTCGCGCGACGCCAGGGGCCACGTCAACCTCGCGCCCTACAGCTTCTTCAACGCCTTCTGTTACGTGCCGCCGATCATCGGCTTCTCCTCCACCAACTGGAAGGATACGGTCGAGAACATCCAGCAGACCGGCGAGTTCGTCTGGAATCTCGCCACGATGGATCTGGCGAAGCACATGAACGCGACCGCCGCGCATGTCGGCCCCGAGGTCGACGAATTCGAGGTCGCGGGCCTCACCGCCGTGCCCGGTCGGCTCGTCAACGTGCCTCGCGTGGCTGAGAGCCCCGTCGCCTTCGAATGCAAGGTCTCCGACATCGTCCGTCTCAAGGGCGCTGACGGCAAGGAGGCCGACGCCTGGCTGACCCTGGGCGAGGTCGTCGCCGTCCACATCGACAAGGCCATGATCAAGGACGGCATCTACCAGACCGCCGCCGCCCGCCCGATCGTCCGCGCCGGCCGCCGCGGCGATTATTTCGAGATCAAGCCGGAAAATATGTTCGAGATGGTCCGGCCGGATTAGGAAGGCGCCTCTCCCTATGCCGTCATTCCGGGGCGCGCCGCCAGGCGCGAACTATGATGCGCAATTGCGCATCAGAGAATCCGTTCATCCACCGACGCTGCCGCACGATGGATTCCGGGTTCACGGTTCGCGCGCCCCGGAATGACTCGGGGAGCCATTCAGCCCCATTCCCCCTCCTGGAACTGCCCTCACGCCCCGGCCGTTATGGTCGGGGGCGGCCGCCCGGCCGCGTCAATTTCGCAGGCGAAGTGTTCGCCTCCGCCAGCCCGTTTCCGCTAAAATGCCCGGCACCGCGCCGATGCATGAGGTCCGCCATGAGCTTCCGCCGCGACACTCTGACGAAGCCGATCTTCACTCTCGCGCGCGGCGTGCTGCCGGCGATGTCCGATACCGAGCGCGAGGCGCTGGAGGCCGGTGACGTCTGGTGGGACGCCGATCTCTTCACCGGCAACCCTGATTGGTCGAAGCTGCTGAAGGTCCCGCAGGCGAGGTTGACCGCGGAGGAGCAGGCTTTCCTCAATGGCCCCGTCGACGAACTCTGCGCCATGCTCGACGAGTGGAAGATCTTCTGGGAATGGCGCGACCTGCCGCAGGACGTCTGGCACTTCGTCAAGCGCGAAAAGTTCTTCGGCATGATCATTCCGAAGGAGTTTGGCGGCCTCGGCTTCTCGCCCTATGCGCATTCCGAAGTCGTGCGGAAAATCTCGACGCGCTCGATCGCGGCCGCGGTCACGGTGATGGTGCCGAACTCGCTCGGCCCCGGCGAACTGCTGATGCGCTTCGGCACCAGGGAGCAGCAGCAGCGCTGGCTGCCGCGCCTCGCCGACGGCCGCGACATTCCCTGCTTCGGCCTCACCAGCCCCGAGGCCGGCTCCGACGCCGCCTCGATGGTCGACACCGGTATCATCTGCAAGGGCGATTTCGAGGGCCGCGAAGTCCTCGGCCTCAGGCTCAACTGGCACAAGCGCTACATCACGCTCGGCCCCGTCGCGACGCTGCTCGGCCTCGCCTTCAAGGCCTATGATCCCGATCATCTCGTCGGCGATCAGGAAGAGCTCGGCATCACAGTGGCGCTGATCCCGACCAATCTGCCCGGCGTCGAGATCGGTCACCGTCATCTGCCGTCGATGCAGGTGTTCCAGAACGGCCCGAACCGGGGCCGCGACGTCTTCATTCCGCTCGACTATGTCATCGGCGGCGAGGCTCGGCTGGGGCAGGGCTGGAAGATGCTGATGACGGCGCTCGCCGCCGGCCGCGGCATCTCGCTGCCATCACTCTCGGCCGCCGGCGCTGCCTTTGCGGCGCGCACCACCGGCGCCTATGCCCGCATCCGCGAGCAGTTCGGCATCTCCATCTCCAAGTTTGAAGGCGTCGAGGAGCCGCTCGCGCGCATCGTCGCGACCGCCTATCAGCTGGACGCCGCGCGGCGCCTGACCTGCTCGGCGCTGAATGCCGGCATTCATCCTGCCGTCATCTCCGGCATCATGAAGCTGCACGCGACCGAGCGGATGCGGGTCGCGATCGACGATGCCATGGACATCCACGGCGGCAAGGCCGTGATCGACGGTCCGCAAAACTATCTCGGCAATCTGCATCGCGCCGTGCCGGTCGGCATCACGGTGGAAGGCGCCAACATCCTGACTCGTAATCTGATCGTGTTCGGGCAGGGCGCTATCCGCGCCCATCCCCATCTGCTCGACGAGATGAACGCGCTGGCCGACACCGATCGCGAGCGTGGCCTCGCCGCGTTCGATAAGGCGTTCTGGAAGCACGTCGGCCACAGCTTCCGGACCCTGTTCCGCGCGTTCGGCCGGAGCTGGACCTTTGGCGCCTTCGCGCCTGCGCCGGACGCGGGCGATGCCACGCCCTTCTATCGCCAGCTCTCGCGTTACTCCGCCGCCTTCGCGCTCTGCGCCGACATGGCGCTGCTGACGCTCGGCGGCGCGCTCAAGCGCAAGGAGATGCTGTCGGCGCGGTTCGGCGACATCCTGTCCGAGCTCTATCTACTCTCGGCGGTACTGAAACGCTGGCAGGACGAGGGCCGGCAGAAGGAGGATTTCGCCGCGCTGGAATGGTGCATGGCAACGGGCTTCCGGACTATCGAGAACCGGCTCGCCGAAATCCTCGCCAATCTGCCGAACCGCTTTGTCGCAATCTTCCTCAAGCTCGTGGTCCAGCCGTTCGGTGCCCGCGTGCTCGGCCCCTCCGACCGTGTCGTGCACCAATGCGCGAGCCTCGTGCTGGAGCCCTCGGCGGCGCGCGAGCGTCTGACGCCGGATCTGGCCCAAGTCGATGACAACGGCGGCTTTGCCCGGCTGGAGCGCGCGTTCAAGCTGGTCGCAGGCACGGAGGCCATCGCCAAGCGCATGCGCGCGGCGCATGTCCGCGACTGGAAGGAAGCGGTCACCAAAGGCGTGATCACGCAGGCTGAGGGCGAGCAGGTTGCCGCGGCCCGCGACGCCGTCACCGAGGTGATTGAGGTCGACGATTTTGCGCCGGAGGCGCTGTCGCCGATTTACAAGAAATCCAGCGACGTGCATCAATTCTTCCAGGAACTCGGTGAACAGAGGGCGGCGAGCTGATGGCACGACCGGTTTTCATCGTCGACGGCAGCCGGACGCCGTTTCTGAAGGCGCGTTCGGGACCCGGGCCGTTCACGCCGGTCGATCTTGCCGTGCAATGCGGCCGGCCGCTGCTGGCGCGCCAGCCGTTCGCCCCGACTGACTTCGACCAGGTCATCCTCGGCTGCGTCAACGTGATCGCGGACGAGATGAACCCGGCCCGTGTCGCCGCGCTGCGGCTCGGCATGGGCGAGGACATGGTCGCCTTCACCGTGCAGATCAATTGCGGCTCCGGGATGCAGTCGATCGACACCGCCTATCGCTACATCCGCGAAGGTCATGCCGACATGATCCTGGCCGGCGGCACCGAGGCGCTGAGCCACGCGCCGCTGGTCTGGCCGAATTCCGGCGTGCGCTGGTTTGCCGGCCTTGCCACCGCCAAGGGCGTGGCTGCGAAGCTCGGCGCGGCCTTCAAGCTGCGCCCGCGTTATCTCAAGCCGATCATCGGCCTCGAGCGCGGACTGACCGATCCCGTCACCGATCTGAATATGGGCCAGACCGCCGAGGTCGTCGGCCATCTCTTCGGCATCACCCGCGCACAGTCCGATGCTTACGCCGCCGAGAGTCATCGCCGGCTCGCGCATGCGCAAGACGCGGGTTTTCTCAAGGACGAGGTCGAGACCGCGTTTTCCCGCGACGGCAAGTTCTTCGACCATGACGACGGCGTGCGCAAGGACTCGACGGCCGAGACGCTGGCAAAGCTCCGGCCGGTGTTCGAGCGCCCCTGGGGACAGGTCACCGCCGGAAATTCCTCGCAGATCACCGATGGTGCCTCCTGGGTGATCCTGGCCTCCGACCAGGCGGTGGCCAAGCACAAGCTGACGCCGAAAGCCGTCATCGTTGACAGCCATTGGGCTGCGCTCGATCCCAGCATCATGGGCCTGGGTCCGGTGATGTCGGCGACGCCGCTGCTCCAGCGCAACGACCTCACCATCAAAGACGTCGAGACCTGGGAGCTGAACGAGGCTTTTGCGACGCAAGTGCTCGGCTGCCTCGCCGCGTGGAAGGACGATAAATTCTGCCGTGAGATTCTCGGCCTCGACGGCGCAGCCGGCGAGATCGACCACGAAAGACTGAATGTCGACGGCGGCGCGATCTCGCTCGGCCATCCCGTCGGCACCTCCGGCAACCGGATCGTGCTGCATCTCGTCAACGCGATGAAGCGGCTTGGCACGCGGCGCGGCGTTGCCACCGAATGCATCGGCGGCGGGCTCGGCGGCGCCATGCTGATCGAGGCGGTGTGACCATGGATTCCAAGATCATGACCGCGCTTGGCGACCGCGTGCTGGCGCTCGGGCCCAAGCCTGCGACCGACGGTCCCTACAAGCACTTCAAGCTGACACGCGATGCCGATGGTGTCGCCTGGCTGCTGTTCGACCGCGCCGAGACAAGCGCCAACACGCTGTCCTCGGATGTGATGGAAGAGTTCGACGCTGTGCTCGCGGCGATCGAGACCGAGCGTCCCGCCGGCCTCGTGATCCGCTCGGCCAAGCCGTCCGGTTTCATTGCGGGCGCCGACGTCAACGAATTCCGCGGCGCCAGCGATCCCGACATGGTGGAGACGCGCATCCGCGCCGCGCATGCGGTGGTCGACCATCTGGAAGCCCTGAGGCTGCCGACGGTGGCGGTCATCCACGGCTTCTGCCTCGGCGGCGGCCTCGAGGTTGCGCTCGCCTGCCAGACTCGCATCGCCATCGAGGGGGCGCGGTTCGGCTTCCCGGAGGTGATGCTGGGCTTGCATCCCGGCCTCGGCGGCACCGCGCGCTTCACCGCGCTGGTCAATCCGACGCAGTCGATGACCCTGATGCTGACCGGGCGCACCATCGATGCGCGCCGCGCCAGATCACTCGGCCTCGTCGACACCGTCACGCAGGAGCGCCACGTCCACAACGCCGTGAAGGACGCGCTGTTCGGACGCCTGAAGCGGGCGCGGCCGGGCTTGCTGACGCGCGCGGCGGGTTTCGGCTTCGTGCGCGGGCTGCTCGCCAAGCGCATGCGCTCGGAGGCGGCGAAGGCGGCGCCCCGCGAGCACTATCCCGCGCCTTACGCGCTGATCGATCTCTGGGAGACCCATGGCGGCAGCAAGATCGCGATGCTGAGGGCCGAGCAGGCGTCATTTGCCAAGCTGATGGTGACGCCGACCGCACAGAACCTGATCCGCGTGTTCTTCCTGCGCGAGCAGATGAAGAAGGCGGCGGGCAGCGGCAATGCCGTCAAGCATGTCCATGTCATCGGCGCCGGCGCCATGGGCGGCGACATCGCGGCCTGGTGCGCGGGGCAGGGACTGCGCGTCTCGCTCGCCGACATGAAGGCGGAGCCGATCGCCGGCGCGGTGAAGCGCGCCAACGAGCTCTACGGCAAGATCATCCGCAAGCCGACCGACGTGCGCGACGCACTCGATCGCCTCATCCCTGACATGGACGGGGAAGGCGTGCGCAACGCCGATCTCATCATCGAGGCCGTGCCGGAAAAGTTAGAGCTGAAGCAGAAGGTCTATGCCGGCATCGAGCCGCGGATGAAGCCGGGCGCGATCCTTGCGACCAACACCTCGAGCATTCCGCTCCAGGATCTGCGGACGACGCTGGCGCGGCCGGAGCGGCTGGTCGGCCTGCACTTCTTCAATCCGGTGTCGCGGCTGCAACTGGTCGAGGTCGTCAGCCATGACGGCAATGACCCGCAAGTGCTGAAGGAGGCGCTCGCCTTCGTCGGTGCGATTGATCGCCTGCCGCTCGCCGTGAAGAGCTCGCCCGGCTTCCTCGTCAACCGCGCGCTGACGCCGTACATGCTGGAAGCGATGGTGATGCTGGACGAGAAAACCGATCAGCGGCTGATCGACGCCGCGGCCGAGCAGTTCGGCATGCCGATGGGACCGATCGAGCTGGCCGACCAGGTCGGGCTCGACATCTGTCTCGACGTCGGCGACATGCTGCGCACCAAGTTCGGCGATCTCTTGCCGCCGACGCCGGCCTGGCTGCGCGAGAAGGTCACCAAGGGTGAACTCGGCCGCAAGAGCGGCAAGGGTTTTTATGTCTGGAAGGACGGCAAGGCGGAGAAGGCACAGCTTCCCGAGACCGGTCCGCGCGTCACCGACCAGATGATCGATCGCCTGGTGCTGCCGATGTCCAATGTCTGCGTCGCGGCGCTGCGCGAAGGCATCGTCGACAATGCCGACGCGGTCGATGGTGCCATGATCTTCGGCACCGGTTATGCACCGTTCCGTGGCGGTCCGCTGAACTATGCGCGCACGCGCGGCGTGGAGAATGTCGTATCCACCTTGCGCGCACTGGCCGAGCGATTCGGCGAGCGCTTCGCGCCAGATCCGGGCTGGGACAATTTCAAGTGAGACAGGCATGAACGAACAAGCCATGACCGGGCCGAGCGGCGATCTCTGCATCCGCACGCTGGCGATGCCCGCCGACACCAACGCCAATGGTGACATCTTCGGCGGCTGGCTGCTCAGCCAGATGGATGTCGGCGGCGGTGTGTTCGCCTCGAAAGTCGCGAAGTCGCGCACGGTGACTGTCGCGATCGAAGCGATGAATTTTCGCAAGGCGGTCTATGTCGGCGATCTCGTGTCCGTCTACGCCAATCTCGTGCGCGTCGGCCGCACCTCGCTCACCGTGCATCTGGAAGCCTGGGCGCTGCGGCGCGGCGAGGAGCATCCGTTCCTCGTCACCGACGGCAACTTCACCTACGTCTCGATCGACGAGCACGGCCGCCCGCAGGCGGTTCGCGCGACCGACACGAGGATCGCGACGTAATCGCGCGCGACGCTCTGCCTCATCTCACGAAGATGTGCAGCACCGCCAAACGCGGCGCGACGAAGTCATCGCGTCGCGCCCTCGCCAAGAACCAGTCAAGAACCAGTCATAAAACGGATGAGGTCCCAGCGTACTCAATTACGTGTCGATTCGGGGTGGAAACGGTCTCAAATGCCTGAGGAACCTTTGGGCAGGAGCATCGTTATTTGCCCGCACTGAGGAATCCACGGACCATGCCGGATAGCTACATCATCGAAGTCGACTCGCAGACCGCAGGTATCGTCGTTCGTTCTTCCGGAGGCTACTGCTTCTTCGCTTCATCCCACCGCTTCAACCGCCTCGAAGGTCAACTCTTCCGCAACGCCCGCGAAGCCGAGCGCGCCGCGCGCAAGCTGATTAACGGCGATGAGAAGGAGGCGGCGTAAGCGCCGCACTCGTCATTCTGGGGCGCGCGAAGCGCGAGGTCGGAATTTTTTGCCGAGCACACAGCTGCCTTTCCTTCTCCCCTTGCGGGAGAACGTGGCATAGGCCGACTTCAGCCGCCGTTCTTAAGAGAACGCCGAAGCAAAGCTTCAGCTATGGCGCCGGATGAGGGTTCTATCGGCAATTGAAAAGCGAGAGAATGACTCGCTGAAGCATACCCCTCACCCGTCTCGCCTCGGCGCGGCGTGAGCCACCCTCTCCCGCAAGGGGAGAGGGTAAGAACTGCATCACAACTTCGTCGCTGCCCGCGAGAGCAGCTTCCAGTCGTCGCCCTGCTTCTGCCAGTTCATCAGGATATGAAGATTGGTCGACACTTTTTTCCCATCGGCTGCCATCTCCTGCTCGCCGAGCCAGTGGAAACGGACGATCGCCGCAGGGCCGACGACCTTGATGGTCGGGTCCTTGTATTCGATCGATAGGAATTTCGACTTGCCGTCGGTGGCATTGGCGATGAAGGTCGCCTTGTCCTCGACCTTGCCGCTGGAATGGCTGTAGCTGAGATCGTCCCAGCACAGTGCGCCGAGCGCCTTCGGGTCGGCCGCGATCTGGGCGAGACGAAAGGCCTCCACCTTCTTCGCCACGGCCTCTTCGTCTGCCGAGGCAGCGAACGCCGGTGTGGTGAGAGCGAGCGCGGAGACGGCGAGAGTCGAGAGAGCCAGATCGCGTCGGTTGATCGTCATCGTTTCCTCCTTTTTGATCTTGCGACGAGTGTTGCAGCCGCGCGCGACTTTGTCGAGTGTCGCATTGTCGTCATGTGGATGCTCATTGCGCGTGCGAGGCCGTATTGATACGTCTTTCGCATTGATGCGCTGCGCATGTGGGAAAGTACGGAAATGATCGAGGTCAAAAGGCAAGCGATGGGCAGGGCGTTGCTATTCGACATCGACGGCACGCTGGCCGATACGGATCCGCTTCATCGCGAGGCCTTTCACCGCGTGTTCGCCCCGCGCGGCCACGTCGTGGATGATGAGCGCTTCAAGCGCGAGCTTCAGGGCTTTTCCAATGTTTCGATCGGGGAGCGATTTCTGCCAGACGAATCGCCGGAACGGCGGCTCGCGATCCTCGGCGAGAAGGAGGCGATCTTTCGTGATCTGGTGGCCGGGCGGATCGCGCCGATACCGGGGCTGATGGCGCTGCTCGACCGTGCGGATGGCGCCGGCATCCCTATGGTCGCCGTGACCAACGCGCCGCGGCTCAACGCCGAGCTGCTGCTCTCGGGCCTCGGCATCACCGAGCGGTTCAAGGCAATCGTGATCGGCGACGAGCTGCCGCACGGCAAGCCGCATCCGCTGCCCTATCAGGAAGGGCTGCGTTTCGTCGGCGCCAGCGCGCCAGCCTCGATCGCATTCGAGGATTCACGCTCCGGCGTGCAATCGGCCGCGGCGGCCGGCATTCCCACCATCGGGCTGCGCACCACGCTCAGCCATGCTGACCTCGTTGCGGCCGGCGCGGTCGCTTCCGCCGGTGCGTTCGACGATCCGGAGCTGCTTGCGCACCTCGCAGCCGCGATGGCGTGGTGAAGATCCTTGTCCGTTAACCGTGATCACGCATTGACCGGACGCGTGAACCGCCGCACCATGCAGCTTCCTGATGTGAGGCCCTTGCCGTGACCGGACTGACCCATCGCCAAGCCGAAATCCTCAACATCGCGCGCGCCTCGGGCCGCGTCATGGTCGAGGAGCTCGCGCGCCGGTTCGAGGTTTCCGCGCAGACCATCAGGAAAGATCTCAACGATCTCTGCGAGCGGAGATCGCTGACCCGCATCCATGGCGGCGCCATCATCGCCTCGGGCGTCGAAAACCTCGCCTATGAGGCGCGCCGCTTCGTCGCCGCCGACGAGAAGAAGGCGATTGGCGCCGCCGCCGCCTCGCTGATCCCGAACGGCTGTTCGCTGTTCATCAACATCGGCACCACCACCGAGGAGGTCGCGAGCGCGCTGACCTCGCACGAGGATCTCCTCGTCATCACCAACAATCTCAACGTTGCCATGCTGCTCTACCGCCATCCCCGCATCGAGGTGGTCGTCGCCGGTGGCACGGTGCGGCGCGCCGACGGCGCGGTGGTCGGCTCGACCGCGACGCAGCTGATCGGCCAGTTCAAGGTCGACTATGCCATCATCGGTGCGTCCGCGATCGATGAAGAGGGCGCTTTGCTCGACTTCGACTATCGCGAGGTGCAGGTGGCGCAGGCCATCATCGCCAATGCCCGCAGCGTCATGCTGGTCGCCGATTCCACAAAGCTGCGCCGCAGCGCGCCGGTGCGCATCGCGCACATCACCCAGATCCAGACCTTCGTCACCGACCAGGAGCTGCCCGAGCGCCTCGCCACCATCTGCCACAGCAAGGGCATCGAGGTGGTCGAAGCGATGCCGAAGGAGGTGAGGGAGATCGATGAGGCCCAGGCCGATGCGCAGGACGCCGCGCCTGAAGCGGCGCCGGTGGTCAGGCTGCGATAGTGCCTTAGGCGTCGCCCCACGGGTTGAGCAGCGGAACGCCGGTAAGTTCGAAATCCCCGACGTTGCGCGTAACGATCGTCAAGCCGTGAACAAACGCGGTTGCCTCAATAAGAGCGTCGCGTTCGGCCCGCGGGTTGGGAACGTGAAGTTGTGCGCAGCGCTGCGCCACGGCCGTGTCGATGGCCAGGATTCGGTCTTCAAAACGAGCCAGAATATGATTGTCGATCCAAGCGCGCAGAATGGCTCCTTGCGTGGTGTCTTTGCGCTCGATAAGGCGTGCGCCAAGTTCGATTTCGAGTATCGAGATGACGGATATGAAGAAGCTTGCCGCCGGAATTGAACTGGCCCAGGCGGCGACGTTGCGATGAGCTTTATCTGGTCGCCTCAGTTCGGAAATGACATTGGTGTCCAGCAGAAACATCAGTCGGGATCGGCCGGCTTGAAGATCCCACCGGCAATGCGCGGCGCATCGAAATCGAAGTCCGTTCCGGCCTGCGCCAAGGCTTCGGCAAGGCTCATGTGCCCGCCAGTTAGGCGCAAATAATCTTCGATCGTCAGCAGGACATGGGCCGGGCGGCCGCGGTCCGTAATAAAGACCGGTCCCCGCGAAGCCGCTTTTTTTGCGCCGCTGGTATCGTGATTGAACTCTCGGCTGGTGAGAGTGGTCACCATTGCTTGCACCTCCTGGCCGGGGCTTCGCCGGTACAAATCTTATGTAGGCATGTTACTACATTCAAGCCGTCAACGCATTTACTGGTAGCTCGATTCCCCGCTCCATTTCAGTGAGTCCTGCCTTGGGTCTCCGCTAAGTTGCGGCTTGTCCCTCGCAACGCCCACAAAAAATGTTCCGCTTTCACTTCCTTTCGCCTCTCTTTCATCTTGCTTTCGTTTTGTGGTGTGATCTAATCAAAAACGAAAGTAGCCGCTCGATGGAACGGGCGGTCTTCGGGGGATGCGTCTGTTGGAGCGTATTTTCGACCTCGCCATCATCGGAGGCGGTGTGAACGGCTGCGGCATCGCGCGCGATGCGGTGGGCCGCGGCAACACGGTTTTCCTATGCGAAATGAACGATCTGGCGAGCGGGACGTCGTCCTGGTCGACCAAGCTGGTGCATGGCGGCCTGCGCTATCTCGAATATTACGAATTCCGCCTGGTCCGCGAGGCGCTGATCGAGCGCGAGGTCCTCTGGGGCATCGCGCCCCACATCATCCGCCCCCTGAGGTTCGTCCTGCCGCATCACGCCGGCCTGCGCCCGGCCTGGCTGCTGCGCCTCGGCCTTTTCCTCTATGATCACATCGGCGGCCGCCACCTGTTGCCCGCTACGCGCACGATCGATCTCCGACGCGACGAGGTCGGCCGCCCGCTGATCCCGAACCGCTACTCCCGCGCATTCGAATATTCCGACTGCTTCGTCGATGACGCCCGCCTCGTCGTGCTGAACGCGCGCGATGCCGCCGACAAGGGCGCCGAGATCCGCACCCGCACCCGCGCGACCGAGATCCGCCAGTCCGACGGCATCTGGACCGTGAGCATGGTCGACACGCTGACTGGCGCGCGCTCGTCGATCCAGGCGCGCGCGCTGGTCAATGCCGGCGGTCCTTGGGTCGAGGACGTGCTCGGCCGCGGCGCCGGCGTCAACGCGAAGGCCAAGGTACGCCTGGTCCAGGGCTCGCACATCGTGGTCAAGAAGCTCTACGACCACGACCGCGCCTACATGTTCCAGAACGCCGACGGGCGCATCATCTTCGTGATCCCGTACCAGGACGATTTCACGCTGATCGGCACCACCGACCGCGACTATGACGGCGATCCCGCCAAGGTGAAGGCGACACCTGAGGAGATCCAGTATCTTTGCGCTGCCGCCAGCGAATATCTGGCCAAACCGGTCACGCCAGAGGACGTGGTCTGGACCTATTCCGGGGTGCGCCCGCTCTATGACGACGGCGCCAGCGAAGCCAAGGCCGCAACCCGCGACTATGTGTTCGAGCTCGACACACCCGGCGGCGTGCCGCTGCTGTCGATCTATGGCGGCAAGATCACGACCTACCGCCGCCTCGCCGAAGAGGCGCTGGAACGGCTCGCCCCCTATCTTCGCAGCGCGAAAGCGCGCGAGGGCTGGACCGGCAAATGGCCACTGCCCGGCGGCGACATGAACGTATCCGACATCGACGGCCTGATCGCCGAGCTCCAGCGCGGGTATCCCTTCCTCAGCCACGAGCATGCGCGGCGCCTCGCCCGCGCCTACGGCACAAGGGCGATCAAGCTGCTCGGCGATGCGAAATCGGCCGCCGATCTCGGCCAGGCCTTTGGCGCGACGCTGACCGAGCGCGAGGTCCGCTATCTCATGGCCAATGAATGGGCCGTCACCGCCGACGACATCGTCTGGCGCCGGTCCAAGCTCGGCCTGCGACTATCTGCCGACGAGATCGCGGCGCTTGACGACTGGATCAGGACCAACGCCGTGCCGCAAACTCCCCTGCTGGAAGCGGGAGGGCGCTCATGACCGTGACACTCGATCACGTGACCCGGACTGTCGAAGGCGTCCCGCACATCCGCGACGTCTCGCTGACGCTCGAGAGCGGAACCCTCAACGTGCTGCTCGGCCCGACGCTGTCAGGCAAGACCTCGATCATGCGGCTGCTCGCCGGCCTCGACAAGCCGACCACGGGCAAGGTGCTGGTCAATGGCAAGGACGTCACCGGCGCCGATGTGCGCCAGCGTTCGGTCGCGATGGTCTATCAGCAGTTCATCAATTACCCCTCGCTCACGGTCTATGAGAACATCGCCTCGCCCTTGCGTGTGCAGGGCAAGCCGCGCGATGAGATCGAGGCGCGTGTTGCGGAGGCTGCAAGACTGCTCCGCCTCGAGCCGTTCCTGAAGCGCACGCCGCTCCAGCTCTCCGGCGGCCAGCAGCAGCGTACCGCGATCGCGCGCGCACTGGTCAAGGGCGCCGATCTCGTGCTGCTCGACGAGCCGCTCGCCAATCTCGATTACAAGCTGCGCGAGGAGCTGCGCGCCGAGCTGCCGCGCATCTTCGAGGCTTCCGGCGCGATCTTCGTCTATGCCACGACCGAGCCGACCGAGGCGCTGCTGTTGGGTGGCAACACGGTGTGCATGTGGGAGGGGCGGGCGCTTCAGATGGGCGAGACCGCCAACGTCTACCGCCGCCCGCAGACGCTCCGCGTCGCGCAGGTGTTTTCGGATCCGCCGCTGAATCTCGTCGGTCTCGAGAAGAAGAACGGCTCCGTGCAATATGCCGGCGGCACGACCTCACCGGCCAGGGGGCTCTATGCAGGCCTTGCCGACGGCGCCTATCGCGTCGGCTTCCGCGCGCATCAGCTCGCCCTTGCCAATGGCGAGGCCGACCGCCACGCCTTCCATGCCACGGTGACGGTGACCGAGATCACCGGTTCGGAGAGTTTCGTGCATCTGACCCGCGACGGATTGAATTGGGTGGCGGTGCTGCACGGCGTGCATGAGTTCGAGCCGGGCCAGACCATCGATGCCGTGCTCGATCCCAATGATGTCTTTGTCTTCGACGCGGCCGACCGGCTCGTCGCGGCTCCTGGCATAGCGTTTTCAAGCGAAGTGCGTAGCGGTTCGCGTGAAGAAAACGCGTCAAACAGAAAAAGCTCTTGAGGGAGGTGCGAGATGGCCCGCATTGACCTCGTCGATCTCGCGCACTCCTACGGCGGCAATGATGCCGCGCCGGAAAGCTTCGCGCTGAAGCCTGTGACCATGACCTGGCGGCAGGGCGGCGCCTATGCGCTGCTCGGGCCGTCCGGCTGCGGCAAGACCACGCTGCTCAACGTCATCTCCGGCATCATCACGCCCTCGCGCGGAAGGATCATGTTCGATGGGGTGGACATCACACCGCTGTCAACCCAGAAGCGCAACATCGCCCAGGTATTCCAGTTTCCGGTGATTTACGACACCATGACGGTGGGGCAGAACCTGGCGTTTCCGCTGAAGAACCGCGGCGTGCCGAAGGCCGAAATCGACAAGCGCGTTGCCGAGATCGGCCGCCTGCTCGATCTCGAACCCTATCTGAACCGCAAGGCGACGCGGCTCACGGCCGACGCCAAGCAGAAGATCTCGCTCGGCCGCGGCCTCGTCCGCTCCGACGTCGCCGCCGTGCTGTTCGATGAGCCGCTGACGGTGATCGATCCGGAGCTGAAATGGCAGCTCCGCTCCAAGCTGAAGGCGCTGCATCGCGAGCTCGATCTCACGATGATCTACGTTACCCATGACCAGACCGAGGCGCTGACCTTTGCCGACACCGTGGTCGTCATGCATGACGGCCGCGTGGTGCAGAGCGGCACGCCGGCCGAACTGTTCGACAGGCCCGCCCACACCTTCGTCGGCTATTTCATCGGCTCGCCCGGCATGAACATCCTGCCCGCGGAGGTGAGGGGACGCGAGGCGCGGATCGGCGGCCATGTCATCGCGCTCAACCGCAGCTACGACAATCTGCCTTCGGGCGCGAAGATCGAGATCGGCGTCCGTCCCGAATTCGTCGAGGTCGTCGCGCCCGCGCCCGACCTGCTCACCGCGAAGATCGAGCGCATCGACGATCTCGGCCGCATCCGTTTCGCGCGGGCGCGGCTCGGGGACGCAAAGCTCGCGGCGCGCGCCCCTGGCGGCTTCACCAGCCCGGATGGCAACGCCGGGCTGCAATTCGATCCGTCGCATGTCCACGTCTATGCCGACAGCCTTCTGGTGGAGGGAGCCGCCTGATGGACAAGACCGTCAACCAAAAAGCCTGGTTCCTGGTGCTGCCGGTGTTCCTGGTCGTCGCCTTCTCGGCGGTGCTGCCGCTGATGACGGTGGTGAACTATTCGATGCAGGACACCTTCGGCAACAACCAGTTCTTCTGGAACGGCGTCGGCTGGTTCAAGGAGCTGCTCGATCCTTCGACCGATCTCGGCGGCCGCTTCCTCGCCTCGCTCGGCCGCAATCTGTTTTTCTCGCTGGTGATCCTCGCCATCGAGGTGCCGCTCGGCATCGTCGTCGCGCTGTCGATGCCGCGCGAGGGCTGGACCGTCGCGGCCTGCCTCGTGATCCTCGCGCTGCCGCTATTGATTCCGTGGAACGTGGTCGGCACGATCTGGCAGATCTTCGGCCGCCCGGACATCGGCCTGCTCGGCCATGTTCTCAACGCGATGGGCTTCGACTACAATTACGTCTCCAACGACATCGACGCCTGGGTCACCGTCATCGTGATGGATGTCTGGCACTGGACCAGCCTCGTCGCGCTGCTCTGCTATGCCGGCCTGAAGTCGATTCCCGAAGCCTATTACCAGGCCGCCCAAATCGACGGCGCCTCGCGCTGGGCCGTGTTCAAGGCGATCCAGCTGCCGAAGATGAACCGCGTGCTCTTGATCGCTGTGCTGTTGCGCTTCATGGACAGTTTCATGATCTACACCGAGCCCTTCGTCGTCACCGGCGGCGGGCCCGGCAACTCCACGACCTTCGTGTCGATCGAGTTGGTCAAGATTGCGCTCGGCCAGTTCGACCTCGGCAAGGCCGCCGCGCTGTCGCTGGTCTACAATCTGATCATCCTGATCGTTTGCTGGATCTTCTACACCGTCATGACCAATGCCGGCGTCGAACGCAAAGTCCAGGCGGAGAGCGAGCCGGCGGTGGAGCCCAAGCCTGTGGCTGGGCTCAAGCCCGTGCCCGCGCTCAAGCCTAAGGAAGGAGTGGCCTGATGCATTCGATCCCCGGCCGCCGCCTCGTCATGGGGCTGTTCCTGATCTTCCTGTTGTTGCCGATCTACTGGCTCGTCAACATGAGCTTCAAGACCAACAGCGAGATCGTCTCGACGATGACGCTGTGGCCGCACACCCCGACGCTGCAGCACTACAAGCGCATCTTCACCGACGAGAGCTGGTATTCCGGCTACATCAACTCGCTGGAATACGTCGTCCTCAACACCATCATCTCGATCGCGGTGGCGCTGCCGGCGGCCTACGCGTTCTCGCGTTACCGCTTCCTCGGCGACAAGCACCTGTTCTTCTGGCTCTTGTCGAACCGCATGGCGCCGGCCGCGGTCTATGCGCTGCCGTTCTTCAACCTCTATTCGGCGATCGGCCTGTTCGATACGCCCTGGGCGGTCGCGCTGGCGCACTGCATCTTCAACGTACCGCTGGCGGTGTGGATCCTCGAAGGCTTCGTCTCCGGCGTGCCGCGCGAGATCGACGAGACTGCCTTCCTCGATGGCTATTCGTTCCCGCGCTTCTTCATCAGGATCCTGGTGCCGCTGATCGCGAGCGGCATCGGCGTCGCCGCGTTCTTCTGCTTCATGTTCTCCTGGGTCGAGCTCCTGCTCGCACGCACGCTGACCTCGGTGCAGGCCAAGCCGATCGCCGCGATCATGACGCGCACGGTGTCGGCCGCCGGCATGGACTGGGGCCTGCTCGCCGCCGCCGGCGTGCTCACCATCATTCCGGGCGCGCTCGTGATCTGGTTCGTCCGCAACTATATCGCGCGCGGCTTTGCGCTCGGTCGCGTGTAAGGAGGCGAGCATGGAATCAATCGCATGGATGGCCTGGACGCTGCCGACCGCGATCTTCTTCGCCGCGCTCGCCTGCACGCTGGCCGTGATGACGTGGCTTGCCGCGGTCTATCCCGAGGCCGAGCGCGTCGGCGTACTCAGCATTCCGACCACGCGCGGCGACCGCCTGTTCATCTCGCTGATCGCGGCCGCCGTCATTCACCTCGTGTGGATCGGCCTAGTCGGCACCGATGCGATCGCCACGCTGCCGATCGGTGAGGAGGGTTTTGAGATCTCGAGCCTGTGGCTCGCGTCAGGAATTTCGCTGGCCACGGCCGTGCTCATTTTCCGCACGGTCTGAAGCTCGCGAAGGGACGGCCAGATCCGGGACCAACCCGGGCCTGTATAAAAGTTTGTCGCTGCAACGGAGGAATAACATGCGACAGTTTAGGAGAAGGAAAGGTCCATTGACCAAGAATAGCTTTCTGACCATGTCCAGCGTCGCCGCGATTGTTGCGGTGTCGTTCGCTGTCTCGGCGCCGGTTCGCGCCGCCGACGACGCCGTGATCCAGAAGTGGATCGCGGAATTCCAGCCCTCGACGCTGTCGAAGGAAGACCAGAAGAAGGAGCTGGAATGGTTCGCCAAGGCCGCCGAACCCTTCAAGGGCATGGAGATCAACGTCGTCTCCGAGACCATCACGACCCACGAATATGAATCGCAGACGCTGGCCAAGGCGTTCTCCGAGCTCACCGGCATCAAGCTCAAGCACGACCTCATCCAGGAAGGTGACGTCGTCGAGAAGCTCCAGACCCAGATGCAGTCGGGCAAGAACGTCTATGACGGCTGGATCAACGATTCCGACCTGATCGGCACGCACTTCCGCTACGGCCAGACCATCGTGCTGTCGGATTACATGACCGGCGAGGGCAAGGACGTCACCGATCCCATGCTCGACGTCAACGACTTCATTGGCAAGTCGTTCACCACGGGGCCGGACGGCAAGCTATATCAGCTTCCCGACCAGCAGTTCGCCAACCTCTACTGGTTCCGCTACGACTGGTTCACCAATCCCGACTACAAGGCCAAGTTCAAGGCCAAGTATGGCTACGAACTCGGCGTGCCCGTGAACTGGTCCGCCTATGAGGACATCGCCGAGTTCTTCACCAACGACATCAAGGAGATCAACGGCGTCAAGGTCTATGGCCATATGGATTATGGCAAGAAGGACCCCTCGCTCGGATGGCGTTTCACCGACGCCTGGCTGTCGATGGCCGGCAACGGTGACAAGGGCATTCCGAACGGTCTGCCGGTCGACGAGTGGGGCATCCGTATGGAAGGCTGCCGTCCGGTCGGCTCCTCGGTGGAGCGTGGTGGCGACACCAACGGCCCGGCCGCGGTCTACTCGATCACCAAGTATCTCGAGTGGCTGAAGAAGTACGCGCCGCCGCAGGCGCAGGGCATGACCTTCTCGGAGGCCGGCCCGGTGCCGGCGCAGGGCAACATCGCCCAGCAGATGTTCTGGTACACCGCCTTCACCGCCGACATGGTGAAGCCGGGTCTGCCGGTGGTGAACGCGGACGGTACGCCAAAATGGCGCATGGCTCCGTCGCCGCATGGCTCGTACTGGAAGGAAGGCATGAAGCTCGGCTACCAGGACGCCGGCTCCGCGACGCTGCTGAAGTCGACTCCGGCGGACCGCCGCAAGGCAGCCTGGCTCTATCTCCAGTTCATCGTCTCCAAGTCGGTGAGCCTGAAGAAGAGCCATGTCGGTCTCACCTTCATCCGTGAATCCGACATCTGGGATAAGTCCTTCACGGAACGTGCGCCGAAGCTCGGCGGCCTGATCGAGTTCTACCGTTCGCCCGCCCGCGTGCAGTGGACCCCGACCGGCAACAACGTGCCCGACTATCCGAAGCTCGCGCAGCTCTGGTGGCAGAACATCGGCGATGCGTCGTCCGGTGCGAAGACGCCGCAAGCCGCGATGGATGCCCTTGCGGCCGCCCAGGACTCCGTCATGGAGCGCCTGGAGAAGTCCGGCGTGCAGGGCGCCTGCGGTCCGAAGCTGCACAAGAAGGAATCGGCCGAATACTGGTTCGCCAAGGCCCAGAAGGACGGCACGATTGCCCCGCAGCGCAAGCTCGCCAACGAGAAGCCGAAGGGCGAGACGGTCGACTACGACACGCTGATCAAGTCGTGGCCGGCCACCCCGCCCAAGCGCGCGGAAGCGAAGTAAGCGGCGCGTAAAGCATCATCAAGCACGAAAGGCCGGGAGCGATCCCGGCCTTTCTCCTTTTTCTGGAGTTCGGCGCGCTGTCTCCACACCGTCATTGCGAGCGCAGCGAAGCAATCCAGACTGTCGCCGCGGAAGGATTCTGGTTTGCTTCGCTGCGCTCGCCATGACGAGCCTGTAGCGCGCGCCTTCACTCCTTCCGTCTCACCAGATCCTCGATCATGGCCTGCACATGTGCAAGCCACGCGCTCCGCATCTCCTGATCGGCGAGGTCGGTCTGCATGTAGCTCGACAGCGTATAGAGGTTGGCGCGGTAGAAATAGGTCAGCGATAGGATCGACAGATAAAGGTGGAGGCGGTCACAGTCCGGCCTGAACTCACGCCGCTCGATGCCGCTCTGGAGCACGCGCTCCAGCATGCCCAGTTGGGTATTTGCGAAGCTGCGGCGGATATTGTTTTTGACATGACGGCCCTTGAAGAGATTCTCCGTGGCGAGAATGCTCAATAGCTCCGGATGGGCCCAATAGTAGTTCCAATTGAAGGCGACGAGTGCCGCCAGCGCCTGGCGCGGGCTGGAAAAGTCGAGATCGAGCGCCTCTTCCGACGCGACCAGATCGGCATAGCAATGCTCGATGACCTGATGAAAGAGCTTCTCCTTGCTCTTGAAGTAGTAATAGAGCATCCGGTCGTTGCTCTTGGCGGCCTTGCTGATGCGATCGACCCGCGCGCCGCCATAGCCTTCGCGGGCGAACTCGGCGACGGCCGCACGCAGAATGGCCTCGCGGGTCTGATCGGGCGCTCGCGTCCGTCGAACCGTTGAAGCCTTTGTCCGCTTGGCTGGCCGCTTGAGGCGCGGGCCGGCCAGTGTGCGGGCTGGCGGCTCTGTATCGTTGGGCATCGCGTATCCCAGGGAATCACAACCAGCAGGATGGGGCTTGCCGTCTTTTTGGCAAGCCCGCCGATTTCTTCGCCATTGACAATCATTAGCTCTTGGTATTCGCTATGTAGTAAGTACTACATACATAAGCTGGTCCCAATGGCGGGAGGCTGATATGCGCATTTCGGCTATTGCGAAGTTCGTCGGACTTGTCCTGGCGGTGGCCTGCGGCGCAGGTCGGGCCGCAGAGCCGCCGCCGATCAGGATCGGAGAGATCTCAAGCTATTCGGCCCTCCCGCTGGGGACCCGCGGCTATCGCCAGGGCTGGGAGCTCGCGCGCGACGAGATCAACGGCAAAGGCGGCGTGCTCCGCCGCAAGCTCGAGATCATGGCCCGTGACGACGCCGGCAAACCGGACGTCGCCATCACCGCAGCCGGTCAGCTCGTCGACGGTGAGCAGGTCGACCTCCTGACGGGCACGATCCTCTCCCATGTTGGCCTTGCGGTGGCCGATTTCGCCAAGCAGAAGCGGACATTCTTCCTCGCCTCACAGCCCCTGACTGACGCCCTCATCTGGGAGAAGGGCAATCGCTATACGTTCAGGCTGCGGCCGAGCACGTATACCCAGGCGTCCATCCTCGCAAAGGAGGCGGCCAAGTTCCCCGCGCGGCGCTGGGCGACGATTGCACCGAACTACGAGTTCGGTCAGGCGGCGGTGGCGAGCTTCAAGCGCGAACTGAAGCGATTGAAGCCCGACGTCGAATTCGTCTCCGAACAATGGCCGCCTCTCGGCAAGATCGATGCAGGTGCGGTCGTGCAGGCGATGATGGCGGAGAGCCCGGACGCCATCTTCAACGCGACATTCGGGGCCGACCTCGCCAAGTTCGTGCGCGAGGGGGCGACGCGCAAGGCGTTCGCAAACCGCGCTGTCGTCAGCATCCTCTCCGGGGAGCCGGAATATCTCGCGCCGCTGAGGGACGAGGCGCCGCCCGGTTGGCTGGTCACCGGATATCCCTGGAGCGAGATCAAGACCCCGGCCCATGATGCGTTCCTGCAAGCTTATGTCGCTCGTTTCAAAGAGCCGCCCAACATCGGCGCACTCATCGGCTACACCAACACGCTGGTTCTCGCGAAGGCGATCGAGATGGCCGGCTCCACCAAGACCGATGATCTGATCAAGGCGATGGAGCATCTGAAGGTCGACACGCCGGTGGGGCCGATCGCCTTCCGTGCGATCGACCATCAATCCACCATGGGCGTCTATGTCGGCAGGCTCGCAGTACGGGACGGCCAGGGCGTGATGACCGACTGGCGCTATGTCGACGGCGCCGACTACCAGCCCGCCGACGCCGAGGTGATGGCCAAGCTCAAGAACTAGAGGTGCCGCATGAACCTGCTTGCTCCCCGCAACACCTGGTACCCGCTGACGTGGTCGCGCAACGTCACGCGCACGCTGTCGCGCCACCGCATTCTCGGCATGGACCTTGTCGTCTACCGCAGCGAAGCGGGCGGCGTCGTTGCGCTCGACGACGCATGTCCACATCGATTGGCGCCGCTGTCGATGGGCAAGCTCAAGGGCGATGCAATCGAGTGCGGCTATCACGGAATGACATTTGGGGCCAACGGGCGCTGTGTCCGGATTCCGGGGCAGTCGATGATCCCGCCGAATGCACGGGTGTCGTCCTATCCGCTCAGGGAGAAGATGGGACTGGTCTGGATCTGGCCCGGCGATCCCGCGCTCGCCGACCCGTCGCGGATTTATGATCTGCCGCAATACGGTCAGAACGACTGGCATGCGGCGGAAGGAGACGCTCTTCGAATCGAAACCAACTATCTCAACCTCGCCGACAATCTCTGCGATCCCGCGCATGTCAGCTTCGTCCACCTGTCGACGCTCGGCAATTCGGCCAGCGAAGACATTCCGGTCGAGCACACTTTTTCCGAGGATGGCGTGCTGGTGTGGCGGTGGATCAGGAACGCGCCGCCGATCCCGCTGTTCGCCAAGTACGGCAATTTCGCCGGCAATGTCGATCGCTGGCACTATTACGACTATATCGCGCCCTGTATCGCGGTGATCGATTTCGGCAGCGCGGACGCCGGCAAGATCGTCGATGCCACGGACCGAGGGAAGGGATTGCGCATCTTCGCATGCCACTTCATCACGCCGGTCGACGATCACATCTGCATCGATCACTGGCTTCATGTGCGCAATTTCGCGCTTGACGATGCCGATGTCGATCAGCGCCTGCACGCCGATTTCCGTATCGCCTTTAACGAGGACAAGGAGATTCTGGAGCGCATCGAGGAGGTCGTGCAGGCCCGCCCCAATGCCAAGACCATCCGCCTCGCCATCGATGCCGCTCCGCAGCGCATGCGTCGCATCGTGGAACGCATGGTGACTGCAGAAACTGACACACGCGCATTGGCGTGAGTCTGCCGGCAGGTACAGGCCGGGTGCAACCCCGACCTTCTTTGTTGGTGAGCGCACCCTGCAACCGCGCCGTCATTGCGAGCGCAGCGAAGCAATCCAGAGTCTTTCCTCGGAGCCAGTCTGGATTGCTTCGTCGCCAGCGCAAAATTGCTTCGCAATTTTGTCGCGAGCTCCTCGCAATGACGAGCTCGTCCCACACATTCGGTGTCATCGCCCGCGAAGGCGGGCGATCCAGTATTCCAGAGACGGTCGTGATTGAACCGAGAAGCTGCGGCGTACTGGATGCCCCGCCGGAGCCCGCCATCGGGCTCGCCGGAGGCGAGACCCGGTGGCGGGGCATGACAGCGTATGCGCCTTACTCCGCCGGCTCGGCCGCCAGCGTCGGGTAATCCGTGTACCCCTTGGCGCCGCCGCCGTAGAATGTGGCCTTGTCCCAATCGTTCAGGCCTACGCCCTGCTTCAGCCGCTCGACCAGGTCGGGGTTGGAGATGAAGGGCTTGCCGAAGGCGATCAGGTCGGCCGCGTTCGCGTCCAGCACCTTGGTGGCGAGATCGAAATCGTAGCCGTTGTTGGCGACGTAGGCGCCGGCAAAGCGCTTGCGCAAGGACGCGTAGTCAAACGGCGCGATGTCGCGCGGACCGCCGGTGGCGCCCTCGACCACGTGGAGATAGACCAGCTTGAGCGCGCTGAGACCGTCGACGATGTGATCGAACAAGGCCTGCGGATTGGAGTCGGAGAGGTCGTTGGCCGGCGTCACCGGCGAGATGCGGATGCCGGTGCGGTCGGCGCCGGCTTCAGTTGCAACCGCCTTGGAGACCTCGAGCATCAGCCGTGCGCGGTTCTCGATCGAGCCGCCATAGGCATCGGTGCGCTTGTTGGCGCCGTCGCGGGCGAACTGGTCGAGCAGATAGCCGTTGGCGCCATGGATTTCGACGCCGTCGAAACCGGCCTCGAGCGCATTCTTCGTCGCACGCTTGAAGTCGTCGATGATCCCAGGAATCTCGGAGAGCTCGAGCGCGCGCGGCTCGGAGACGTCGGCGAAGGTGCCGTTCACGAATGTCTTGCCTTTGGCGCGGATCGCGCTCGGCGCCACCGGGGCTGCGCCATTCGCCTGGAGATCGACATGCGAGATGCGGCCGACATGCCAGAGCTGGATGAAGATCTTGCCGCCGCGCTCATGCACGCGATCGGTGACCTTGCGCCAGCCGGCGACCTGGTCCTTGGAGTAGATGCCGGGCGTGTCCTGGTAGCCCTGACCTTGCTGCGAGACCTGGCTCGCTTCGGTAATCAGAAGCCCTGCGGAGGCGCGCTGGCTGTAATAATCGGCGGCGAGAGGGCTGGGCAGGAACGTGCCGGGCGCGGCACGGTTGCGCGTCAGCGGCGCCATCACCAGGCGGTTGGCCAGCGTGATCGGGCCGAGCTTGTAGGTCTCAAACAATTTGGTCGGACGGCTCATGGGGAATGTTTCCAGGCAATGAGAGGTCACGAACACTTGTGCATCGCGACATCAGGCGCAAGGGCCGAGCCATACTCAAACTGCAGGCGAGCTACGCGGCAAGGCCGCGTAGCATGATTCATGTGCAATTTCGGCCGCGGCGGGGAAATTCCGCTACGCGGCCGTGCGATTTGGCAAATCAGTTCGCGCCGAGGAAATCGCGTTTGCCGATCTCGACCCCGTTGTGGCGCAAAATGCCGTGGGCGGTCGTGGCATGGAAATAGAAGTTGGGCAGCGAGAACGCGCTCAGGAATTGCTGGCCCTTCATGGTGATGGATTTGTCCGGACCGGCCGGGAAGGTGACGTCCTTGACGTCGGCACCTTCGAACTGCTCGGGCTTGAACGACTTCACATAGTCGATGGTCTTGGTCAGGCGCTGCTTCAGCTCTGCGAAGCTGGTCTCGGTGTCAGCCGTGGTGGGCACCTCGCTATGGGTCAACCGCGCACAGCCCTTGGCGGCGAAATCGCTGACGAGCTGGACCTGCTTCGACAGCGGCAGCATGTCCGGAAAGAGGCGTGATCCGAGCAGGACGCCGGGGTCGATCTTTTTGGCCGCGCAATGCGCCTCCGCCTTGGTGAGCAGGCCGGTGAGGCTATTCAGCATTTGCAAATAGGCGGGGACGACGGCGTCGTAGAAGGACATGTGATGCTCGCTGTGATGGTGGGAAACCTCAGGAGAAAACCTGAGCCACTCACATGGGAACGTCATGGAAAAATACAATCGCGGAAGCGGCTTGTGCGATGCGAAAATTCTCTCACACCGTCATCGCCCGGCTTGACCGGGCGATCCAGTACGCCGAGACGGCTGTGGCTGAACCGATGGGCTGCGGCGTACTGGATGCCCGCTTTCGCGGGGCATGACAGCGGATGGACCGCTATCGTAACACGCTCGCTGGCTGCGCCTGCGCCGTGCCGCCGCGCATGCGCGCCAAGAGCTCCGCGGTCGGCCCGGAATCGGCCGGCAGGCCGTATTTGATCTGCATCGCCTTCACCGCGGCGCGGCTCTGCTGGCCCAGCACGCCGTCGACCTTGCCGACATTGAAGCCGGCACGTACCAGCAATTGCTGCAATTCCTTGAGCTCGTTGAATGGCAGCTGCGCCACCGGCGTCATTGGCTTGCGCATTGGCGGGGCGCCAGCGATGCGCGAGGCGAGATAGCCCGCGGTGGTCGAATAGATCAGCGAGTTATTCCACTCGGTGTAAGCCGCGAAATTCGCATACGCTATGAAAGCCGGCCCAAAGCGCCCCATCGGCAGCAGCACGGACCCCGCGAGATTGTCATTCGGCAGCGGCCGGCCGTCGGGATAGGTCACCCCGAGCTGGGCCCATGTCGAACGCGGCTCTCGCACCGTGAGATCGGTCTTATCCCACGGCAGGTTTTGCGGCACCTTGATCTCTTCCAACCACGGCTCGCCGCGCCGCCATTTCAATCCATTGGCGATGTAATTCGCGGTCGAGCCGATCACGTCGGGTCCCGAGCGCAGCAGGTCGCGCCGCCCGTCGCCGTCATAATCGACCGCGTAGTTGACATAATGCACGGGCAGGAATTGCGTCTGTCCGAGCTCGCCGGCCCAGGAGCCGATCATCTCCTCGGGGTTCAAATCGCCGCGGTCGATGATCTTCAGTGCGGCGATGGTCTCGTTCACGAACATCTCGGAGCGGCGACAGTCATAGGCGAGCGACACCAGCGATTTCAGCGTCGGCAGATTGCCCATGTTGGCGCCGAAGTCGCTCTCCAGCCCCCAGAAGGCGGCGATCACGGCCGGCGGTACGCCATATTCCTTCTCGGCGCGCGCGAATGCGGCCGCGTATTGCTTGATGTGCTGCTGTCCGTTCTGCATGCGGTAGGGTGCGGCCATGCGGCCGGCAAATTCGGTGAAGAGCTGACCGAACACGCGCTGGCCGCGGTCACGATTGACGATGCCCTGGTCATAGACGAGATACGGCGAGGCTTCCGCGATCGTGCGCTGCGACACGCCGGCGGCCACCGCCTGTTGCTTCACGTCGGCCAGGAAGCGATCGAAGCTCGCGCCATTGTGGCACGATGCCGCGCGCGGCGAGGGCGCCTTCGGCGCCACGGGCTTGGCGGGCGTTGGCGCGAACTGGGCGGAGGCAGCAAAGGAGCACGCGACGAGAGCAATGGTCGCGATCGCACATCGGGTCAGGAGCATGAGGTTTCCGGAGGGGAGGAGGAATCTGCCGCAGTCTAAAGGAATGAAAGCGGCCGAGCCATTCCCTTCGTCAGTCCGGGCCCATTGGGTGACCCCGAATGACCTCTTCCCACAATAGCCGCGGCCCCGCGACGCACCTTGAAACCTTGCACCCGGGCCGGGGTCATCCCTACCTCAGGCTTGCCGGCCTGCAATGCCTCCAGCGGCGCGGCCGCGCCAGGAGACGGCCATGAACTATCTTCGTACCGCAATGCTGCTCGCAGGCCTCACTGCCCTGTTCATGGGCGTGGGCTATCTGATCGGCGGTGCCTCGGGCGCCATGATCGCGCTCGTCATTGCCGCCGCGACCAATCTCTTCACCTACTGGAACTCCGATCGCATGGTGCTCTCGATGTACGGCGCCCATGAGGTCGATCGTGCCAGCGCGCCGGAGCTGGTCGGTCTCGTCGCCGAGCTTGCCGGCCGCGCCGGCTTGCCGATGCCGCGCGTGTTCCTGATGGACGAGCCGCAGCCCAACGCGTTCGCGACCGGACGCAACCCCGAGAACGCCGCGGTTGCCGTCACCACGGGCCTGATGAACCAGCTCAGCCGCGAGGAGCTCGCCGGCGTGATCGCGCATGAGCTCGCGCATATCAAGAATCACGACACGCTTCTGATGACTGTTACCGCGACCATCGCCGGCGCGATCTCCATGCTGGCGCAGTTCGGCATGTTCTTCGGCGGCAATCGCGACAACAACAATGGTCTGGGCATCGTCGGCTCGATCCTGATGATGATCCTCGCCCCGCTCGGCGCCATGCTGGTGCAGATGGCGATCAGCCGCACGCGCGAATATGCCGCCGACAATCTCGGCGCGCGCATTGCGGGACAGCCGATGTGGCTGGCGTCCGCGCTGGTGAAGATCGAGGGCGCCGCGCATCAGGTGCCGAACTTGGAAGCCGAGCGAAACCCCGCAACCGCGCACATGTTCATCATCAATCCACTGTCGGGCCACGGCGTCGACAATCTGTTCGCCACCCATCCCTCGACCCAGAACCGCATCGCGGCGCTTCAACGGCTCGCGGCCGAGCTCGGCGCGCAGGCGCCGTCGGTCGGTGCCAACGAGAACTATCCGCCGCGAAGCCCGTGGGGCCGCTCCTCTCCTTCACGTGGTCCTTGGGGCTGACGCGGAACCGGCTGGAATTTGCGCCAGGCTTTGTGACCTGGCGCACACAAATTCCCTGGCGCCGGTGTTAACACCCCGGCGAGACCATTGCTTCGAAAGGGGATGCGTGGCCGGACCTCAGCCGGCCAGCGTCGAAGATGACCAGAGCTGCCGTACCATTGCTGATCGTCCTTTGCGTGCTCATTGGGCTGTCCACGCACATGGTCGTCAATTGCGGCGACGAGGACGATCCCGACATCTGCTCGGCCGTGATCGGCTTCTCGCCGCTGCGCGGCTCGCTGATCGCCTTCGCCTATGAGGGCCGCGGACGGATCGCGCTGCGCCACGGCGACTTCAGGCGGGCGATCGCCGATTTCGACGAGGCCATCCACCTCAATCCCAACCGCGCCTCACTCTATCGCGACCGGGCGCTGGCGCGTCGGCAGAACGGCGACCTCGAGCTTGCCATCGCGGATTATGACGAGGCGATCGCGCATGATCCGAAGCTCGCCGCGCCCTATCACCAGCGCGGTCTCGCGCTCGCCGCCAAGGGCGATCTCGACCGCGCCATCCTGAGCTACAGCACCGCGGTCCGCCTCGATCCCTCGGATGCGCAGGCCCGCCTCGATCGGGGCCTGGCGTTCCTCGCCCGCGGCCAAGCGGATGACGCGCGCGCCGATTTCGAAGCCACGCTGGCGCTGCCCGCCGGCAAGGACGCCCGCACGCGCGAGGCAGCGCGCGCCAGGCTCGCCGAGCTTTCGGATGTCGAGCCGACCCGGCTCGCCGGGCCGAGAAGGTGATGGAAGTTCTCTCCCTCTCCCCGCAAGCGGAGCGAGGTGAAGTGCGAGCTCCGCGCCTTACTTCGCCTTCTTGGCTTTTGCCTTCTTCGCCTTGGCAGCCTTCTTCGCCGGCTTCTCTTCCTTCGCCTTCTTCTCCACCTTGGCCGCAACCGGCGTGCTGGCGGCGAGGCGCATGGCGCGGGCGTAGCTGTCGGCGACGTTGTCGGCGGACATCTGCAGGCGCTTGGCGGCGGCGGTGGCCTGCTCCAGGGTGGCCTTGGCCATCATCTTGAAGCGGTCGCTGGTCTCTTTGCCCTTGGCCTTGGCCGCAAGGCCGTTGAAGCGATCCCGCCGCTCCTTGGCGCGGGTCATCAGGCCCGTATGCAGCTGTCTGGCCAGTTGCCGGATCACGACATCCAGGTCGGCGTCCGCCATGTTGTTCTATCCCCTTCGAAAACGGTATCGATGCGGGCGGGACTATGCAGATCGGGCCCCGCCTTGGCAATTGCCGCCTGCGCGTCATCCGCAGCTTCCGGCTGACAAAACAAAAAAGCCGCGCATTTCGCGCGGCTCTGATGTGGTCTGGCGCAGGACGCGCGACGTCTGCCTCACTTCAGCGAGGCGACCGGACCGCTCGAGGCTGCCGGGTCGGGATCGAAGCCGAACACGCCGACCAGATATTTGTAATAGTCCGGCATCTTCTCCTTGAGCGTCTCGCGCGACTTCGGATCGTGGAATTCGCTCTTTCCGGAGAGGAAGATGCTCGCGGTCACGGCAAAGAACTCCATGGGATTCTTCAACGCATAGGATTCCTTGGGCAGCAGGTCCTTGGACTTGGCCAGGGCATAGTAGGCGATCACGCCCTTGTTGGCATAGCCGTCCGGCAACAGCCGCGCGTGATAGGCGTGCAGGAGCTCGTGCAGCAGCACGGCCTCCTTCTCATAACGCATCATGTCGGGCCGCAGCATGATCACGCCGAGGCCCGAATCGACCGCGAGGTCGATGGCATTGGGATTGGTCCAGCGCTGCTTGCTGGGGTCCCAGACCGTCAGCGTCCGGGGAGCGCTGCGCTGGATGTCCGGCGTGACCCGGCCGTAGCACGCGGTCGCGGCACCCTCGTCGAGGCAGGCCAGCTCGCTCGCGACGATCGGAACGGTGTGGAAGAAGCGCAGCACGCGCGGCGACAGGCCGACGCCTTCGACGACGTCGATCTGGCTCTTCAGATTGTCGGTGAGCTTGTCGACGTCCTTGCGGTCGCGATTCTCGGACAGGTCGAACATGTAGCCGCGGTAGCTCTGGAAGCCCGGCGGCAGCGGCTGCGCTGCGTCAGTGGACGCATCGAGCGATCCGGCAATGGATGGATTGGCGAAGAGCGCGCCGACGATGGTTGCGGTCAGCAGCAACGCAATGCGCATGATGAACCCCCTGATCTCACTTCGCCGGCAGGATAGGCCACCGTTGTTTGCGAAAAGTGAGTGCGGCAAGACTAAGGCACCGATGTTGAGGTGTGCTTAATCCTTGGTTGCAGATCGTGGAGGCGGATTAGGGCGGGGTTAACCAAGCGTGGATTGGCGGCGCGCTTCGGCGTAACATCCGCTTCGGGCACCAGGCCCTCACATCAGTAGCCGGAAGGAGGATGCCATGTATGCCGCCATCCGTCAGGCCAAGGCGAAAAGCGGGAGTGCGGAAGAGCTGGCGCGCCGCATCAAGGACGGCGCCGTTCCGATCATCAGCGACGTCGACGGTTTCCGCGCCTATTACGTCGTCTATGCCGGCGACGACACGGTGACCGCGATCTCGATCTTCGACAAGTTCGAGCAGGCCGAGGAGGCGAACCGGCGCGCGATCGCCTGGATCGAGAAGGATCTGGGGCCGCTGCTGGCGGGACATGCGAGTGCTGCGGCCGGGCCGGTGATCGTGCACACGCTGGCGTAGGCCCTTCGTCATTGCGAGGAGCCCGCGACAAAATTGCGAAGCAATTTTGCGCTGGCGACGAAGCAATCCAGGCTGTCACCGCGGAGACAGTCTGGATTGCTTCGCTTCGCTCGCAATGACGTGGAAGCAGCCGCGCTCACAACTCCCGTGCATTCGAGAATGCGAAACTCGACACCCGCCGTGTGGTCTCGTCCAGGATCAGCGTGCGCGTGATCGGCGGCTCGGCGCGCTGGGCGCAGTTTTCGCGCTCACAGAGGCGGCAGTTGACGCCGATCGGCGTGCCCTCAGTCTTCTCCAGGTCGATGCCCGCGGCGTAGGTCAGGCGCGCGGCGTGACGGATCTCGCAGCCGAGGCCGATGGCGAAGCGCGGCTGTGGCAGCGGATGCGGCGCGACCGGGCGGCGCACCATCTGCGCGATCGAGAAATAGCGCGTGCCGTCGGGAAGCTCGATCACCTGCTTGAGCAGGCGGTCCGGCGTGTCGAAGGTCGAGTGCACGTTCCACAAGGGGCAGGTGCCGCCGAATTTCGAGAACGGGAACGTGCCTGACGAGAAGCGCTTCGAGACGTTGCCGGCATTGTCGACACGGAGCAGGAAGAACGGAATGCCGCGCGCGTTCGGCCGCTGCAATGTCGTAAGGCGATGGCAGACCTGCTCGAAGCCGGAATTGAAGCGTTGCGCCAGCACGTGGATGTCGTAATTGAGCGCCTCGGCCGCGGCGAGGAATGCCGGGTAGGGCATCATGACAGCGGCTGCAAAGTAATTGCCGAGCGTGATGCGGAACAGTCGCCGCGGCGCGTCGTCGAGCGGCCCGGATCGACCGATGATGGTCTCCAGATGCTGCGCGCATTCACCTAGGCCCAGCTGGAAGGCGAGCTGGAACGCGCGGCCGGGCGGGTCGACCAGCTCGGAGATCAGGAGCTGGCGGCGGTGGCGGTCGAACCGCCGGAGTGTCTCGCGCATCACGTCGACGGGCATGATGCGGGTCTGGATCGAATGCTTTTCGCGCAAGCGCGCGGCCAGCGCCGCGTAGAGCCCTTCGGCCGGCACGTTCAACTCGTCGCGAAGAGTTTCCGCGGCCTGCTCCAGTTCCGGGAAATAGTTGCGATTGGCCTCGATCAGCTCGCGCACGCGCTCGACCGGATTGGCCTCGTAGCGCGTGCCGACGTCGCGGTCGGCCATTTGCGCCGCCGCCAGCGTCTCGCCCTGACGTGCCTCGGTATAGGCCGCATAGAGCCGTTGCAGCGCATGGGTCACGCCGGGGCAGAGCTCGGCGAGGTCGCGCAGCTCCTGCTTGGGAACGTCGATCTGGCGGAACAACGGATCGGAGAAGATCTCGTTGAGCTCGGCAAAGAAGCGGTCCTCGTCGGCGGTGGCGAGGTCGCGCAGGTCGAGGTCATAGGTCTCGGCCAGCCGCAGCAGGATCTGCGCCGTCACCGGGCGCTGGTTGCGCTCGATCAGGTTGACATAGCTCGGCGAGATCGAGAGCCCTTCGGCAATCTGGGTCTGCGACAGCCCCAACTGCTGCCGGATCCGCCGGAAGCGCGGACCGACGAAGAGTTTCTTGCCGGAATCGGCGGCCATTTCAGGTCTCCGTGTGCATCAAGGACAGTCTCATTGACCTAAATTTTTAACAGGATTTACAAAATAACATCTATTACATGTTCCGATGTTACATGACATCACCAATAAAAAACAAGGCACCTGTACGAAGTTTCCGTTTTCGCGTTTAGCTCCTGACACGCATTTCGCAATGCACTGTCAAAAATGTCGATGGCAAAACAGTCGTCGTCAGCGAAAAGGATCAGGCCATGAATTATCAGCCCCGCGGCATCAGCCCCCTCCTGCGCCCGGCTTCGTATCAGAGCGAGGTCGAGGCGGCTCAGACGCTTCTTGAGACCCAGCCGACCTGGAACGGGGTGACGGCCGAGGCCGTCGCACGCATGCGCCTGCAGAACCGCTTCAAGACCGGCCTCGACGTCGCCCGCTACACCGCGGCCTTGATGCGGGCCGACATGGCCGCCTATGACGGCGACCCCACCAAGTACACCCAATCGCTAGGCTGCTGGCACGGCTTCATCGCCCAGCAGAAGCTGATCTCGGTCAAGAAGCACTTTGGCAAGACCGATCGCACCTACCTGTATCTCTCGGGCTGGATGATCGCGGCGCTGCGCTCCGAATTCGGCCCGCTGCCCGACCAGTCGATGCACGAGAAGACCTCGGTGCCGGCGCTGATCGAGGAGCTCTACACCTTCCTGCGTCAGGCGGATTCCCGCGAGCTCAACGACATCTTCCGCGCGCTCGACAAGGCGCGCAAGGAAGGCGACAAGGTCAGGGAGAAGGAGCTGATCGGTAAGATCGACAACTTCCAGACCCACGTTGTGCCCGTCATCGCCGACATCGATGCCGGCTTCGGCAACGCGGAGGCGACCTATCTGCTCGCCAAGAAGATGATCGAAGCGGGCGCCTGCGCGCTTCAGATCGAGAACCAGGTCTCAGACGAGAAGCAGTGCGGCCATCAGGACGGCAAGGTCACCGTGCCGCATGACGTCTTCCTCGCGAAGATCCGGGCCTGCCGCCACGCCTTCCTCGAGCTCGGCGTCGAAGACGGCGTCGTCGTGACCCGCACCGACTCGCTCGGCGCCGGCCTGACGCAGCAGATCGCCGTCAGCCACAAGCCCGGCGACATCGGCGACCAGTACAACAGCTTCCTGGATTGCGAGGAAGTGACGGCGGAGAACGCCAAGAATGGCGACGTCATCATCAACCGCAACGGCAAGATGATGCGTCCGAAGCGGCTGCCTTCCAACCTCTACCAGTTCCGCCCCGGCACCGGCGAAGACCGCTGCGTGCTGGACTGCATCACCTCGCTCCAGAACGGCGCCGACCTGCTCTGGATCGAGACCGAGAAGCCGCATATCGAGCAGATCGCCAAGATGGTCGACCGCATCCGCAAGGTCGTTCCGAATGCGAAGCTGGCCTACAACAACTCGCCGTCGTTCAACTGGACCCTCAACTTCCGTTGGCAGGTCTACGATGCGATGAAGGAAGCCGGCAAGGACGTCAGCCAGTACAACCGCGCCGAACTGATGAAGGCGGAGTATGACGACACGCCGCTGGCGAAGGAAGCCGACGAGCGAATCCGCACCTTCCAGGCGGATTCGGCCAAGCGTGCCGGCATCTTCCATCACCTGATCACGTTGCCGACCTATCACACGGCGGCGCTCTCGACCGACAATCTCGCACGCGAGTATTTCGGCGAGCAGGGCATGCTCGGTTACGTCAAGAACGTCCAGCGCGCCGAGATCCGTCAGGGCATCGCCTGCGTGAAGCACCAGAACATGGCCGGTTCCGATATCGGCGACGACCACAAGGAGTACTTCGCCGGCGAAGCTGCCCTGAAGGCGGGTGGCGTCCACAACACGATGAACCAGTTCGGCTAACGCATCAGGCACTTCGACAGGAGACTGACAATGACCACAGGCAGCAATTTCTGGGTGATCGGGGGCGAGTTCGGTTCGATGAACTTCCACAAGCTCGTGGAAGGCTCGGCCCAGGTCAAAGGTCCGTTCAAGACCCGCAAGGAAGCCGAGGACTGCTGGCGCGAGGTGTCGGAGGAGAGCCGCCACAAGGCCGGCGTCCGCTTCTCCATCGTGGAAGAGCCGTCGCGGGTCCCAGCCTGACGCACTGAACTAAGAAGACGTCCAAGGACGGATGGTCCCATCCAGGCCCTGCCTGGGTGGGATCGTCTGTTTTTGGCACGGGTGAAACGTCTGTGGGTGCCGTAAGTATCTGGAATTGTGGGCCCTTTGCGGGCGCCGTGGTTGCTGATAGGTTAAACCATGGTGTTTGAGGACGAGGCCGACAATGTCAGAGCCCGAAACCAGCGGAATCCATCCCAGCCAGCCGCGCCCGGTGCGGCTGCGCGATGCGCTGTTGCGCGCCCGGATCGAGGCCGCTGACCGGACCGGCGTGGTCGTCGATCTCAGGGACGCCGAGGTGGCCCGGCTCGAAATCCTCAACGACGCGCTCGATCCCCTGTTCGCGCAGGTGCCTGATAAGATCGACCTGTTCGACCGCGGCATCAGCCAAGGCGATACGCCCAGGCTCTGGATCGACGTCGTCGCCCATATCATGATGGGGCGTGACAAGCGGATGTACCGCTTCGTCCAGGACACTCGCTTCGGCCGCATCGTGCTCGCCGAATCGCACGACACCGCTGTTATCGTCGAGGCCGTCACCGACTATGTCGCGCGTCGCATGATCGAGCGCGAGCATGCGATGGTGGTCCCGCCCGAACCGCAAGCACCGGCCACCGAGCCGCCGCGCCGCTCGCGCCTGTGGCCGTTCGTGTTTGGCTTCATCCTCGGCGCCGCCGCCTTGTTCGGCGTTGCCTTGCTGGCGGCCCTGCGGAGCTGGTGAGGCTCTCTCCGTCGTCATTGCGAGGAGCCCTTGCGACGAAGCAATCCAGGAATCTTTCCGCGGAGGGACTCTGGATTGCTTCGCTGCGCTCGCAATGACAGTGAACTAAATCAACCGCGTATGCTTGATCTGTCCGATCTGGAATCCAGCCCCCAGGCTCCGCACCGTCTGCTCGCAACGCCAGCCGGCATTGTCCTTCTCGATCGTGAACAGATTATACGCCGCCGCCGGGTAGCGTCCGTGCGCGAGCGCGGAGGCGGAGGGCACGCCGACCGCAGGGATGTTGCCGTTCGGGCCCTCGAACCACATCGTCGAATGAATGTGGTCGTGGCCGTGCAGGATCAACTCGACGCCGTGGCGTTTCAACAGTGCCAGCAGCTCGGCCGCGTCCGTCATCCGCTTCTGGCGCGCGACGGATTTCAATGGGTGGTGCACCAGCAGCACGCGGAAGACGTCTTCCGCGGCGAGCCGGTCGAGAACCTGTTCGAGCGACGCGAGCTGATCGCGCCCGAGCGTGCCCGTCGCCATCAGCGGCAGGGTCGGCACCGCCGTCGACAGGCTGATCAGCGCCAGCGGCCCACGCCGACGGACGGCTGGGAAAGCCACAGTGTCGGGCGTGTCCGCGGCGATGTAGTGCAGGAACGTCTCGCCGAAACGATGACGCGTCGCGCTGACATAGGCATCGTGATTACCGGGGATCGCGGTGACGCGGTCGGGCGGGCCGACGCTTTCGAGCCAGGCCAGGGCCGGCGCGAATTCGGCTTCCAGCGCGAGGTTGACGAGATCGCCCGTTACCGCGATGTGGTCGGGCGCCTGCGCCTTCATGTCGGCAACCAGCGCGTCGAGCACCTCACGGCGCTGGTATTTGTGCCGATTGCGCGTCCAGTTGACGTAACCGAGCGCGCGCTTGCCGGCGAGCTCGATCAGCCGCGGCTCCGGCAGTGGCGGCAGATGCGGATCGGACAGATGGGCGAGCGTGAAGGGGGCCATGGCGCGCGATTGCCTCGCTATTGCTCCGCTGTAATGGCAAGGTCGCAGCCGGCGCGCAAGCAGGGCCTCAAAAGGGGGTGTCAAGGAAAGCCTGATGGGAGAACGTCTGAACACCATTCGACGAAAATTCGAGCCGCTGCTGCGGCGCCTCTTCCATGTCTATTTCCTGTTGGTCCGCGGCATGACGCTCGGCGTCCGCGCCGTGGTGCTGGACGCGGAGAACCGGGTGTTCCTGGTCAGGCACAGCTACGTCAGCGGCTGGTACCTGCCCGGCGGCGGCGTCGATTTCGGCGAGACCATGGCGCACGCGCTGCGGCGCGAGCTCAAGGAGGAGGGTGACATCGATCTGATCGGAGATGCCGTGCTGCACGGCATCTTCCTCAACAGCCACGTCTCCCGCCGCGACCATGTCGCGGTCTACGTCGTCAGGCAGTTCAGCCAGGACCGCCTGCCCGCGCCCAATCACGAGATCGTCGAATGCGGGTACTTCGCGATCACGGCGCTGCCCGAGGGGACCACGCCCGGCACACGGCTGCGGATCGCGGAAGTGCTGGGCGGCAAGCCCCTGATTGCGACGTGGCGCTGAGGGCGGGCTGTACTGGTCGTTCAACGGCGAGTCAGAACACCTCTCCCGCCGGCGCTGAAAAGGAACTGAGCATCTTTGCTGCCCGATGGACCGCGCTGCGTTCAGGTGCTATCCCGCCAACTGACATGACCGATCTCTCACTCACCATCCTTCCCGAGGCCGCCGGCGACGCCCAGGCGATCGAACGGCTGCACGAGCGCACCTTTGGTCCCGGCCGCTTCGTGCTCAGCGCCTATCGGATTCGCGAGCACGTCGACCATCTGCTCGAACTGTCCTTCACCGCGCGCATCGGCACGCTGCTGGTCGGCTCGGTCAGGCAATTGCCGATCCTGATCGGCGACACGCCGGCGCTACTGCTCGGGCCGCTCACCGTCGAGCCGCCGTTCCGCGACCGCGGCATCGGCCGTCTCCTGATGGAGCGCGCGCTGAAGGACGCCAAGGAAAAAGGCCACGCCATCGTGCTCCTGGTCGGCGACGAGCCCTATTACAGCCGGGTCGGCTTCAAGCCGGTCCCCAAGGGCCGCGTCACCATGCCGGGCCCGGTCGACGCCGCCCGTATCCTGGTGTTCGAGCTCGTCGACGGCGCCTTCGAAGGCGTGTCGGGCGCGGTCGGTCCCGACTGGAGCAAGGCGCGGGGGTAGGGGCTACGACGCTGCGAATTGGAAGCGCGGCGTTGCCTCATACACCGTCATTGCGAGCGCAGCGAAGCAATCCAGAATCTTTCCGCAAAGGCAGCCTGGATTGCTTCGTCGCAAGGGCTCCTCGCAATGACAATGTATGTCGGGGCCCGTAGGCCCCGACTGACACGAGATCAGAACTTGAAGTTCGCGAATGCCCTGACGCCGATGCCGGGCATCAACACCTCGTCCTTGGTGTAGGACACCGAGTTGCGGATGTTCTCGTTGAGGAGATTGTTGCCGACGATGCCGGCCATCATCTCGCGTGCGCCGAACCAATTGCGGTCGAGCTTGGTCTTGTAGCTGACCTCGGCCTTCAGCAGATTGTAGCCCGCCGTCGGCGTCTCCGCGATCACCGCGACGTTGTTCTGCGCGAAGGCGTGCAGCAGGTTGACGCGCATCAGCCAGTTGTCGTCGCGCCAGAACACGCCGCCGCCCATTCTGAGCGGCGGAATCCGCGGCACGTTGGTGCCGTCGCTGAAGGTGGCGCGGACGAAATCGAGCTGGTTCTCGATGCCCCAGATGCCGCCCTGGAACGCGCCGACGTCGAGCTGCGACTGGAATTCGCCGCCGCGGAAATTCGCATTGCGTTGCGAGTAGACCGCTTGGTTCAGCTCGGCGCCCGGCGTGCCGCAGGACGCAAAGTCGTCGTCGCAGGACACGCCGGTGAGGCGGCGGAAGATGAAATTATCGAAATGCGTGTAGTAGACCGTCGCCTCGAACCGGAACGGCCCCGTCGCCTTGCGCACGCCGAGCTCGACCGACTTCGCGGTCTCGATGGTGAGGTTCGGATTGCCGATGTCGAAGGTCGCGGTCGCGTCGTGGCCGCCGCGGGAAAACAGCTCGGCCGCCTTCGGTGCGCGCTCGACATATTGTGCGGTGATGCTGCCGACCATGCCGCCCGGCAGGTCCTGCAACAGGCCGATGCTGCCGCTCTTCGGCGTGAAGGACGGATTGCGCGAGATCGCCGCCTGCGGCGTGCCGTCGGGCAGGTAATCGGCGGGGAAGTCCGGCGTCGTGCCGTGCAGCTCGACATGCTCGATGCGGCCGGCGATCTGGGCCCGCGTCGCCTCCGTGAACTTGAACTCGTTGAAGGCGTAACCGGCAACGCGGGTGCTGTTGTTGGGGTCCCACAGGCCGTTGAACAGCGTGCCGGGATTGTCCGGGCTCGGCGCGCTCAATTCCTGATGCCCGACCTGGAAGCCCAGCGCCGTCGTCACCTCGGCGAAGCGGGCGTTGAACGGCATCAGCTGCACCTCGGTGCGGATCTCCTGCTCCTTGTTGGTGAAGGTCTGCCTGATGCCGTCGCTGCTCAGGTCAGCGGGATCGGCAAGGCCGATCTCGTTGTGCCGGTAATCCGTCGCGCCGGCCCAGAAGCGGACGGCATCGATCGCGGCCGCGTCGGGATGGTACTCGCCCTTGACGTTGATCTTGGTCTGGTGGCCGTCGATCCGCGTGTTGTGGTCGGCGCCGTCGATGCCGGGGATGTGGTAGAGCGAGTCGTTCTGCGTGATCGACGCGCCGATATAGCCGCCCTGGAAGAAGTAGGAGCCGCCGATCGAGGCGCCGTCGGAACGCGTCGCCGAGTTGGGCTGGCGACCGTTCACGGGGCGCGACTGGTCGGTGAGATAGGGATAGCTCGGGATGTAATAGTCGGAGGTCGTGCGGCCATAGGCGTCGGCATGGAACGCAAAATTGCCGCCGCCGGTATCAAGCAGCACGCCGCTTTCGACGCCGCGATCGACCGAGCTGAACGCGGTGCGCGTCTCGGCGGTGACGCAAGGCGAGGTCGCGGCGCTCGCGAGCGGGGCCTTGGTCGGCAGGCCGTAGGTCTGGAACGACGGCGCGCAGGACGGCATCGCGTCCGGAATCCGGTTGTTGGTGGCGCTGACGACGCCGCCGATCGAGGTCGAGCCGTAGCGCAGCGCGGCCGGCCCGCGCACCACTTCGACCTGGTTGGTCGCGAGCGGATCGATCGGGACGAAATGATCCTCGCCGAGATCGGACGCGCCACCGCCATTGGTGCCGTTCTCGACGATGCCGACGCGGTTGACATCGAGACCCCGGATGATCGGCCGGCTGGAGGCGCCGGGCGCGAAGCTCGAGCCGGTAATGCCGGGCTTGGAGAACAGGAGATCGCCGAGTTGACCGCCGCCCTCGCGGCGGATCTCTTCATTCGGCACCACCGTGACGGTCGCGAACTGGTTGGTCACGATAGGCAGCACGCCCTGCTGAGGCGCGGCGGGCGCGGGGGCTGCGGGCGGGGCTTCCGCCGTTTGTTGCCGGCTGCGCACCCGCGCGGTCCGCGTGCCGCGACCCGGGGTCCGCGACGGCACCACCGCTCGGCGCACGATCGGGCTCGGCGCCGTCACGGTGACGGCCGGGATCTCGGTCGACGATTTGTCTTGCGCAGGCTGTTGTGCCGGCTCTTGGGCGAAGGCGGGCGTGGCGGCGACGCCGAGCAGGAGCAGGCTTGCTCCGCCAAGGCGCTGCGCGCGTCGCAATTGAAATGACATGGTCCTGACTCCAGCCAGGCCGTCCGCATGATGGTCTGCTGATCGGAGGCGGCCTGCCGTCGCGGTGCGACGGAATTCGACTTCAACTTCTCCCAGGCATTCGCCGCCATGCGGCGAGGCTGGGCATGATCAAGCGTTGGAGGTCAGGGAGGCGGGAGGGGCACGGGGCTGGAACGCCGTGCCGGCCGATTTCAGATGGATGAATTCGGCATCGGTAGTGCGGTGGAGCAGCTCGATCGCCTGCGGCAGCAGCAGCACCGGCGGCGTCGCGAACACGATTGTGCCCGCCATCGCGACGACGGCGCAGATCGCGCAATTGTCGTCGCCGGGATGCTCGCGGTCAGGACGGGCGGGCGATTGCTTCTGGACCGCGCCGCGGTCCATCGCAGCAACGCCCTTGGCGCTGTCCGTCTGCTGCAGCGAGGATTGGGCGAGGGGCGCGGCCTGCGCGAACCAGTGGCTGTGGCCGAACGTCAGCGCGAACTGCACCAGCATCGCGAACAGCGCGAGCCGGGCACCGTGCCTCACATTTGACCGAAACCATTTCATCCGAAAGCGCCCCACACCGCGCGGCCAATCCCCTGGCATCGCGGCGTTACAATGTAACATCGCCCGATCGATCAGCGGATGTCAACGGCGGGCGGATCGGCGCGCGCAGGCCGCCGACCCAATGTGTCGTTCCGGCAACTAGAGTGGATTGAGATTAGGCCTGATGCAGCAACGCAGAAGGTGCGCTCCCTCTCCCGCTTGCGGGCGAGGGCTGGGGAGAGGGTGTCTTCGAAAGGCGAGACCCCCTGTTTGGAGAGAACCCTCACCCGGCGCTTCGCGCCAACCTCTCCCGCAAGCGGGAGAGGTTGAACGAGGCCCCGACCAAGAGATCACCGCCCCTCGCGGACCCAGGTCGCGGCGAAGGCGCTGAGCAGCAGCAACAGGCCGATCAGGCCGGCGAAGATGGGCAGCACGCCGACGCCCTTCACGACGCTGGCATCGCGCATCCGCACGCCCATCCAGCCGTCGCCGTGGAAGACGCTGGTGGAGCGCACCGGCAGGATGCGCGGCAGCTCGACGCTGGAGCCACTGGCCACGCGCACGGCGTTGCCGCCGGTCGCCTGGGTCAGCGGCTTCAACGTCTCGGTGGTAGAGGTGACTTCCGAAAACTCCTTCGGATTGGTCGGGCCGACATTGATCAGCGCCTTCAGCGTGCCGTCGGTGGCCTGCCACAGGCCGAGCTCGTTCGCCGGCAGGCTGGCGCGCCACTCGCCGGGATCGCCGGGGCTGAGCGTCAGGTCGTGCGACACGCCCGACGGCGAGGTCACGTTCACCGGCTGGACGCTGTCCGACATGGTCTGGCGCACTACCATGAGATCCTTGCCCTGCACCTGGAGGCGCAGCGCTTCTTCATCGAGATCCGGCTGCTTCATCAGCCAGTGCGACATCCGCCTGAGCAGGTCGAGATGCGGGCCGCCGCCCTCATAGCCGCGCGCCCATAGCCAGATGTGATCGGACAGCAGCAGCGCAACGCGGCCCTCCCCAAAGCGCGACAGGAACAGCAGCGGCTTGCCGTCGACCCCGGTCATCACAGGGGGGTTGACCGCATTGCGGGTGTCGACGGTGCGGAAGAACCGGCTCCAATGCGGCGGCTCGGATCCCGAGCCCTCCAGCCCGCGCGTGACGGGATGGCGTTTGCCGATGTCTGACAGATGCGCATAGAACGGCTTTTCCGTCACGCCGACGGGCTCGGCCGGCAACACCGAATCCAGCGGCGTGCGCCAGATGCTGGTGTTGGAGGCGTAGTCGGGGCCGGCCGAGACCAGCACCGCGCCGCCGGAGCGCACATAACGCGCGATGTTGTCGAAATAGGCGATCGGCAGCACGCCCTGGCGGGCGTAGCGGTCGAAGATGATCAGCTGGAATTCGTTGATCTTCTGCTGGAACAGCTCGCGGGTCGGAAACGCGATCAGCGACAATTCGTTGATCGGCGTGCCGTCCTGCTTCTCCGGCGGACGCAGAATGGTGAAATGCACGAGATCGACGCTGGCGTCGGATTTGAGCAGATTGCGCCAGGTGCGCTCACCCGAATGCGGCTCGCCCGAGACCAAGAGCACGCGCAGCTTGTCACGCACGCCGTCGATGGCGACGACCGCGCGGTTGTTCACCGGCGTCAATTCTCGCTCGAGCGGCGAGGCCTCGATCTCGACGATGTTCGGGCCGGCATGCTTGATGTCGACGTCGACGCTCGCGGCCTGGCCGCTCGATAGCGTGCGCTCGTTGATGACCTCGCCGTCCCTGCGGACCGTGACCTTGGCACGCTCGCCGGAGACGCCCTGGTCGTCGAGGCGGTAGCTGATGGTCTGGGTCTGCCCGACGATGCCGAAGCGCGGCGCTGCCGTGATCGCGATGCGGCGGTCGCGCTCGTCCTTCTGTCCGGTGACCAGCGCTTGCACCGGCGCCTGGAAGCCGAGCGCGGCGGCGTTCGCCGGAATGTCGTGGACGCGGCCGTCGGTGATCAGGAACGCGCCGGCGACGCGGTCGACCGGCACGTCCGACAAGGCCGAGGCGAGGGCGCCGAACAGTTTCGTGCCGTCGGTCTCACCGTCGGCCTGTCCGGCATCGACGACGCGGACTTCGAGGCCCTTGATCTTCTTCAGGCTGTCGACCAGAGCTTCCTGCGCTTGCGCGGCCTCGCGATTGCGGTTGCCGAAATTCTGGCTCGGGCTCTTGTCGACGACGACGGCGGCGACCGAGGTGAGGGGATCGCGATCCTCGCGGGTGAAGGAAGGATTGGCGAGCGCCAGCAGGAACAGCGCCAGCGCGGCCACACGCACGGCGGCGCCGCGTGCGCGCGCCAGCAGCAGCACGAGCGCGACGATGACGATCGCCGCCAGCGCAAGCCAGAGGACGATCGCGGGAACAAGCGGCGTGAACGCGATGCCGTAATTCATATCTATCCTATTGCCCGAGCCGTTCGATCAGGGCTGGTGCGTGCACCTGGTCGGCCTTGTAGTTGCCGGTCAGGGTGTACATCACGATGTTGGCGCCGGCGCGATAGGCGAATTCGCGCTGGCGGGTGTCGCCGCCGGTCACCGGCAGCATGGCCTGGCCGTCGGGCCGCACCGCCCAGGCGCCGGCAAGGTCGTTCGAGGTGATGATGATCGGCGAGACGCCGTCGCCGCCGCGCGCCGGCCGCTGCGCGCTGTCCTCGTCCTCGTCGCGCGGCAGGGTCTCGACCCAGGTCTGGCCGGAGACGAAGCGGCCGGGGAAGTCGCGCAGCAGGTAGAAGGTCTTGGTCAGCACGTGCTCGCGCGGCACCGGCTCGAGCTCGGGCACGTCGAGCGAGGACAGGATCTCGCGCAGCGTCTGCATGGCCGGCGTCTGCGCCGCGCCGTTCGCGCCGGGCGGTGCTTCGATCGCATCGCGGGTGTCGAACAGCACGGTGCCGCCCTGCTTCATGTAGGCGTCGATCTTGTTGATGGCATCCTGCGGCGGCTTGGGCGCCCCGGGCACGATCGGCCAGTAGATCAGCGGGAAGAAGGCGAGCTCGTCGCGCGCGGGATTGACGCCGACGGGGTCGCCGGCCTCGAGCGCGGTGCGCTGCGCCAGGAACAGCGTCAGCCCGTTCATCCCCGCCCTGACGATGGAATCGACGTCGGCATTGCCCGTCACGACATAGGCGAGGCGGGTCTGCGACACCGCCTTCATGGCGAACTCGTCCGTGACGCCGTCGGCGCGCGCCGGCGTCGGCGAGAGCGCCGCGACGCCTGCGAGCACCAGCGCGAAGACGATCATCGCTGGCGCAGCGCGGCGGCGCAGCAGCGCGGCAATCCCGCCGCCGAGCAGCGCGACGATGATGGCGTCGATCAGGAACAATGCCAGCGCCGTCGACAGCAGCCAGCCGCGCAAGTCGCGCGGCTCGGCATTGGTGTAGGTGGCGTGCCGGGCGCGCAGGCTCGCGGTGTTCAGGGCTGCGATGCGGTCGGCGGCGGCAAGCGTGTTCACGGCGAGCGGTCCTTCGGCCGGACCATAGAAGCCCGGCGGATGATCGGGTGTGGCGCGGTCGCGATAATCCGCCGGCAGCGGTTTTGCGGTGGCCGGCGGCGGGCCGAAGGCGCCGAAGCCGTCGAGGATGTGCAGGGGCGCCACCGTCTCGGCGGTCGTCTCGGCCGCGACCCCGGCGCCGGGCTTGGACGTGTAGCCGGACATGTCGACCACCCGCCGCAGCATTTCGACGAAGGTGCCTGACATCGGCAGATCCGACCAGCGCATGTCGGCGCTGACGTGGAACAGGCTGACCAACCCCTTGCCGCGATGCTCGCCGGTCACCAGCGGCGTGCCGTCCTCCAGCGAGGCCCAGCTCTTGGTGGCGAGCACCGCGTCGGGCTCGGCCAGCACCTGGCGGCTCACGGTGACGTCCTTGGGGGCCACGACGCCGGCAAACGGACCGTCGGCGGCGAAGGAGGCGAGATGCTGCGGCTTCTCCCAGGTCAGGCTGCCGCCGAGCGTGCGGCCGCCCTTGCGCAGCTTGACCGGCACGAGATCGTCTTCGGCCTGCGCCAGCCGGGGCCCTGCGAACCGCACCAGCACGCCGCCCTGATCGATCCAGGCATTGAGGCGCTCGCGCAGCTCAGGCGCGATGGTGCCGACATCGGCGAGGATGATCATCGGCAGCTTCTGGTCGAGGAACTGGGTGATGCCCTGCTGCGGCGAGCCCTTGTCGGCGAGCCGCACGTCGGCGAACGGCGCCAGCGCGCGGGTGAGATAGAAGGTCGGCGCCAGCAGCGGCTGCGCGGTCTCGCTGGTCGAGCCCGAGACGATGCCGATGGCGCGACGGCGCCAGCGCTTGTCCAGCAGCTGCACCGCGCCGGCGGAGCGCTCGCCCGAGATCTCGAGCCGGGTGATGTCGTTGCGCAGCTCGACCGGCAGATCGAACGCCGCGTCGGTCTCCTTGTCCTGCGGGCCGAATGAATAGCGGGCTTCGCCGATCGGCGAGGCCTTCTGGTCCAGCGCGCGTACGGTGCCGACGGCGATGCCGCTGTCGGTGCGCAGCACCTTCACCGTCATCCTGGCAGCGGCGTTCTCGGCCGCGACCAGCGCCAGCGGCGCGGAGGTGCCGCCTTCGAACACGGTCAGGCTGCGATCGCCGATGGTCTTGCCGAGGCCAGCCACGAATTCCTCGCCGCGGCCGGTGTCGACGCCGTCGGAGAGCCAGGCGATCTCGCAGTCGCCGGTGGCTTTGAGGAAACGATCGATTGCGGGCAGAGTCTCGACGCGGTCGATCGAATAGGGCTTTGGCGCAAGCTGCCGCAGCGCGACGCGCGCCGCACCCGCCGGCATCAGGGTGATGTCGCGGTTCGGCTCGGACAGCGGCACCAGCGCGATGGCGCGGCGGTCATTGTCGGCGTTGGCGATCAGCTCGTCGGCGGCCCTGATCCTGACGTCCCAATGCGATGCCGCGCTCCAGCCGTCGTCGAACATAATCATCAGCGGCGCCTTGCTGCCGGCAAGACCCGTCTGCGGATTCCAGATCGGGCCGGCGGCGGCGAAGATCACCAGCGCGGCCGCGAGCAGGCGCAACGCGGTCAGCCACCACGGCGTCCGCGAGGGCGTTTCTTCGCGCGGCGCGAGGTCGAACAACAGCCGTGTCGGCGGAAACTCGATCCGGCGCGGCCGCGGCGGCATCACCCGCAGCAGCCACCACAGCACGGGCAGGCTGACGAGGCCGATCAGGAGCAGCGGTTCGGTGAAGGCGAGCGGCAATCCCATCATGCGGCCGGCCCCGCCTTGATCGTCGTGGTGCGTGCGCCCGACTTGCTCACCTGCAGGCCGGCATGCAGGAACAGCAGCAGTTCGGCGGCCGAGCGGTCGGTCGCGTGCGTGGTGAACAGCCAGTCGAGCTTGTTGGTCTCGGCGCGGATCTGGTCGCGGTGCAGCGTGAGCCGCGCCGTGTAATCCTGCACCCAGCTCTCGGCCCGGCCGGCGGTGATCACGCCGAACCCTTCCGGCTCGACGAACTCGATGCGGCCGGAGTACGGAAACGACTCTTCGGCGGGATCGACGATCTGCACCATGGTGCCATGTGCGCCGGAGCCGGAGAGCCCTGCGAGCGTGGCCCTGATCTCGGAGATCGGCGACCAGAAATCCGACAGCACGATCGTCTCGGCAAGCGCCGAGGGCACGAAGGACGGCGGCAGGCTGAGCCGTTCGGCGTCGTCATGCAGCATCGCCTGCGCCATCTTGTCGATCACGCTGCGGCTCGCGGTCGGCGCCATCAGCCCGGGAATGCCGACGCGTTCGCCGCCGGACACCAGCAGCTCGGCCAGCGCGAAGGCGACGATCAGCGTGCGTTCGAGCTTGGATTCGCGCGCGGTCTTGGAGGCGAAGGCCATCGAGGGCGAGCGGTCGGGCCAGATCCAGACCGTGTGCGCGGCTTCCCACTCCTGCTCGCGGACGTAAAGATGGTCGTCACGCGCCGAGCGCCGCCAGTCGACGTTCTGCGACGGCTCGCCCGAGACGAAGCGACGGTACTGCCAGAAACTTTCGCCGGAGCCGGCGCGGCGCCTTCCATGCAGGCCGTGGATGACGTTGGCGGCGATACGGCGGGCCTCGAGCACCAGGCGCGGCAGCGAAGCGGCGAGCGTGCGGCTTTCGCCATCGGCACGTCGGATCGCTATGATCTCCTTTGCTGTGTGCCCGTTCGCTGCCGCCATCAACCGATCCGTGTCTTCAATTGCCGGATCACGTCCGGAATCGTGCGTCCTTCGGCGCGCGCCTGGAACGTCAGCGCCATGCGGTGCTTCAGCACGGGCTCGGCGAGGTCGAGCACGTCGTCGACCGAGGGCGCGAGACGGCCGTCGATCAGCGCACGCGCCCGCACAGCCAGCATCAGCGATTGGCTGGCGCGCGGGCCGGGTCCCCAGGCGATGAACTTGCCGGCTTCGCCGGCGTCGGGACCCGGACGGGCCGAGCGCACCAGCGACAGGATCGCCTCCACCACGGAATCGCCGACCGGCAGGCGGCGGATCAGCCGCTGCGCGGCGATCAGCGCATCGGCGGTCATCGATCCCCTGGCCAGCGTCTCCTCGGCGCCGGTGGTCTCGAACAGGATGCGGCGCTCGGCGTCGCGGTCGGGATAGTCGACGTCGATCTCCATCAGGAAGCGGTCGAGCTGCGCCTCGGGCAGCGGATAGGTGCCTTCCTGCTCCAGCGGGTTTTGCGTGGCGAGCACGTGGAAGGGCTTCGGCAGGTCGTGGCGCGCACCCGCAACCGTGATGTGCTGCTCCTGCATCGCCTGCAGCAGCGCCGACTGCGTGCGCGGACTGGCGCGGTTGATCTCGTCGGCCATCAGGAGCTGCGCGAACACCGGACCTGCAATGAAGCGGAACGCACGCCTGCCCGCGGTGCTCTCGTCTAGCACCTCGGCGCCGAGAATGTCCGACGGCATCAGGTCGGGCGTGAACTGGATGCGCTTGGCATCTAAGCCGAGCGTGACGCCGAGCGTCTCGACCAGCTTGGTCTTGGCGAGGCCGGGGACGCCGATCAGCAGCGCATGACCGCCGGAGAGGATGGTGACGAGCGTGTTCTCGATCACGCGATCCTGGCCGAAGATGACGGATGCGATCGCTTCCTTCGCCGCGCGAATCTGGCCCGACACCTGCTCGGCCGAACGGACGATACCGTCCTCGAGTTTCTCGACACTTTCCGCCATTCGCTCGCTCCTTCAGCCTGCCACGCGGCTTGCCTGCGCCGTCACGTCAGCACTTCACCTCAGCACATCACGTCAGGTCATCCGTCGGATCATGGGCCCTATGCTAGACTTGCAGGAAGGCCATGTATTCGTTGAATTAACCTATCCCCACCTTATCGGCTTCGGGTTATGTACGGCATCACGAAGTGGCGACCTCGCACACCGGACTCATCCGGAGTGGAACCGCTCACCGAGGTACAACGTAGACCTGCACCAATCGTGCCAAATGACAAAGTCAGGGCAAACCATGGCGAACCAAGGGCAGAGTGCCGATCGCGGTCTCGAGGGGCTGACTGCCGCCGCCAAAAGCGCTGCCAATGCCGAGGGCGCCAAAAAGGGCCTGCCTCCGGTGCATCTATGGAATCCGCCGTTTTGCGGGGATCTCGATATCCGAATCGCCTCTGATGGTACTTGGTTCTACATGGGGACGCCAATCGGGCGTCATGCGCTGGTCCGCCTGTTCTCGACCATCCTCAAGCGCGAAGGCGACAAGCATTTCCTGGTCACGCCGGTGGAGAAGGTCGGCATTCGCGTCGACGACGCGCCATTCATGGCGGTCGAGATGCTGAAGCACGGCGAGGGCAGCCACCGCGTGCTGAGCTTCCGCACCAATGTCGACGACTGGGTGACCTGCGATGCCGCGCACCGGCTGCGCTTCGAGCAGGCGAAGGACGGCGGGCTGACGCCCTACTTGCATGTCCGCGCCGATCTCTGGGCCAAGGTCACCCGTGCGCTCTATTACGATCTGGTTGACATGGGCGAGGAGCGGATGGTCGATGGCCAGCCGATGTTCGGCGTCGAGTCGGCCGGCGAATTCTTCGCCATGGCCGACGCGGAGCAGGTGAGGGCCGCGCTTTGAACAAAACTATCCTGAAGAACGATCCGGTCGTGCTCAGCGCGGCGGATTTCTTCGCCCGCTCCAGGGCCAGGCTCGGCTTCGACGTCCCGCCCGGCCTCTATGATCCGAATATCATTCCGGCCTCGGGCGACCCCGGCACCGACAAGATGCTGGAGATCATCGCGCGCGAGCAGCCGGTGCGGCCGGCGGCGGTCCTGATCGCGGTGGTCGACCATCCCGAGCCGACCATCCTGCTGACGCAGCGCTCGGCGCATCTCAACGACCATGCCGGCCAGATCGCCTTTCCCGGCGGCAAGATCGACGCGACCGATTCCTCCCCGCTCGATGCGGCGCTGCGCGAAGCCGAGGAAGAGGTCGGACTGTCCCGGGACTTCGTCGAGCCGATCGGCTATCTCGATCTCTACGGCACCGCCTTCGGCTTCCGCATCCTGCCGACGGTCGCGAGGGTCAGGCCGGGCTTCAAGCTCACGATCAACCATTCGGAGGTTGATGACGCGTTCGAAGTGCCGCTATCCTTCTTGATGAACCCGGTGAACCACCAGGTGCACAGCAAGGAATTCCGCGGCATGGAGCGATTCTATTACGCGATGCCGTTCGCGGAACGCTACATCTGGGGTGCGACGGCGGGTATGCTGCGTGTGCTTTATGAGCGGATCTATTCATCATGATCCGGCCGGTTCTGACCGAGATCGGAATCTTCCTCATCCCCTTTGCCGTCTATGCGCTGTTCCTGGCCGCCACCCGGACCGGCCTGTTCGCGCGATCCTCCTGGCCGGTTGCGATCGTCGCGCGCCTTGCGCTGGCGGCGATCGTGCTGGTGATCGCGGGGTTGATCGGCCTCGCGCATTTCTCCGGCGCGGCGCCGGATTCGACCTACGTTCCCGCCCATATCGAGAACGGCAAGCTCGTGCCGGGCGTGGAAAAATAGGGGCCGACGGATGATCGCGGAGCCTTTACTTGCCCATGCGCCCTGGCTGACCGCAGGCGGGACCGCGCGCGTGCTGCAATTGCTGGGCGCGGACGGCGAAGAGGCGCGGGTGGTCGGCGGCGCGGTGCGCAACGCGCTGCTCGGTCTTAAGCCCGGTGACATCGACATCGCGACCACCGCGTTGCCGGACGAAGTGATGCGGCGCGCCAAGGCAGCCGGCATCAAGAGCGTGCCGACCGGCATCGATCATGGCACCGTCACGCTCGTCATCGACGGGCATCCCTACGAAGTGACGACGCTGCGCGAGGACACCGAAACCTTCGGCCGCAAGGCCAAGGTCGCATTCGGCCGCGACTGGGTGAAGGACGCCGAGCGGCGCGATTTCACCATGAACGGCCTGTCGGTCGATGCTGATGGCGTCGTGCACGACTATGTCGGCGGGATCGCGGACGCCAGAGCGCGTCGCGTGCGCTTCATCGGCGATCCCGGCCAGCGCATCGCCGAGGATTATTTGCGCATCCTGCGCTTCTTCCGCATCCACGCCGCCTTCGGCGCCGGCGAGCCAGACCGTGACGGCTGTCTCGCCTGCATCCGGGGACGCGCGGGGCTGGCTAACCTCTCGGCCGAGCGGGTGCGCATGGAAATGCTCAAGCTGCTGGTGGCCGGCGGTGCGTCGGCCGCAGCGCTGGCGATGGCCGAGGGCGGATTGCTGCAGGCGCTGACCGGGGGCGTCGTCTATACGGGTCCGCTGTCGGCGATGATCGCGATCGAGCGCGAGCTCGGCCTGCCGGCTAATGCAACGCGGCGCCTGGCCGCGCTGACGGTCGCCGTGACCGAGGATGCCAAGCGCATCGCCACGCGCCTGCGGCTCTCCAATAGCGAGACCAAGGCGCTGGATTCGATGGGGCACCGCTGGTGGCGCTTGGCCATCAAGGACGAGGCCGACGCACGCCGGCTGCTCTATCGCCTCGGCGCCGAGCGCTATCACGATCGCGTGTTGCTGGCCTGGGCGCGGGCCGGCGGCGACATTGGATCGTCGCGATGGCGTGCGCTCGCCGAGCTGCCGCAGCGCTGGACTGCGCCGAAATTTCCGCTGAAGGCCGCCGATTTCATCGCGCGCGGCATGGCGGAAGGGCCTTCGCTCGGACATGTGTTGACGCTCGCCGAGGACGCTTGGCTTGCGGCGGATTTTCCACTAGAGCAAGCCGCGCTCGCTTCCATCGCCGATCAAGCTGCGGCACGCGTCAGCCGCGATGAGAAAACGTGACCATCGTTTCAGGCTTCGCCGACATCTCGATTCTTCAGCTCCTGCTGGTCGCGTTGATGGCGTTGTTGGCTTCGATCATCGGTGGTCTCGCCGGTTACGGCACCGGCGCCTTGATGCCGCTGGTGCTGGTGCCGCTGGTCGGCGCCGAGCCCGTGGTGCCGATCATCGCGATCTCCGCCATCTTCACCAATTGCAGCCGCGCCATCGCCTATCTGCGCCATGCTGACCGCCGCCGCGCGCTGATCGTGCTTCTCTGCGCGGCGCTGACGACGGCACTCGGCGCCTATGGCTACACGCGGCTGACCAATGCGGGCGCGGCGCTCGTGATCGGCTCCATGCTGATCCTGAGCGTGCCGCTGCGCCGCGTGCTGCGCCGCCGTGAGGTCAGGATCGGCGACACCGGCCTTGCCGCCGGTTCGATCGGTTACGGCGTGCTGGTCGGCGGCACCTCGGGCTCCGGCGTGATCCTGCTATCGCTGCTGATGGCCGCCGGGCTCGAAGGCGCGGCGGTGATCGCAACCGATGCGATGATCTCGCTCGGCACCGGCCTGATCAAGATCTCGGTGTTCGGCCTTGCCGGTGCCGTGACCGCGCAGGTGCTCGCCTTCGCGCTGCTGATCGGCGCGATTGCGATCCCCGGTGCGTTCCTCGCAAAAGCCTTCGTCGAGCGGATGCCGGTGCACATCCACACCGCGATCTTGGACCTCGCGGTGATCACCGGCGGGCTGGTGATGATCTCGGCGGCGGCGAGGCAGCTGACCTGATACACGGCCGAGGCATTGATATCTTCGATTGTGCACCGGTGGAGCGCTTCTAACTTCGTCCGACTTCAGACTCGTGCTCCATCTGCAAGATGCGCTCTCGGAGCGCGCCGAAGGTCTCTTCGGCAGCCTCGCTAAACAGCGGATCCTCATGCTCGATTGAGGTCGAAGCGATTTCGCTCCAATCCGCAGGCTTTAGAGCCTTGAGAGCCGCAGGAAAGAAATCGCGGTCTTCAATCATGATGTGACGCCGCTCGCTCTCTATGAAGTCGCGAACGATATTGTCCACGTTTTGCCGAAGGATTTCCCGATCCGACAGGACACCATCGATCGCGCGAGCAACGCGGCGCAAACGATCGGTCCCCTTTTGGTGCTCAAGTCTCAGGTTGCCGACGCTTGCCGCCGCAGCCGGATCCCGAAGCTCTAGCTTGGCAAGGACCAGCTCCTCCAGGGGATGATGGTAAATCTCGGGATAGAGTTCGAAGTAGCTGATGATTGCGCGAATGACCTCATAGTCGGGGTGGTCGCCGCGATCGAAAATCTCAAGCTCGTGCTCAAGCACGGCGAGCAGCGTCTCAATATTGCGGTGTTCTTGGGATAGGCGCTCAATGATCATTGTGGCCTCCAACGAACCATTGAATGATCAAAGCTATCCTGAAAGCGATTCAGAATCTTGCGCTGGATCAAACCCGGGGGACCGGGTCGCCGGTCTGAACAGCCCGCCCGGCACCTGGCTGCACTCGACCGGCGCAGCACCTCGCGCAGGTCTCGCGGAACAGATCGCCTTCCATGCCATCCAAAGGCAAAGTCCTCCTCCTTCACTCCCGCAACCGTCCGCGCCGGCCGCCAATTTCGTGCCTGCCCCGCCGAAAAGGGGTAGACTGCCCCAGGGTCACATCCGAGGAGCAACACCATGACCCAACTCCCCGAGCTGGTTCCGGCCGAGATCGACCGGCACGTCTTCGCGATCATGCCCGACACGATGCCGCCCCGAGATCCTGATGACGACGAAGAGGATGAGGAGGAAGAGCAAGACGATGAAGAGAACCAAACCGACGAACCGCCGGTCGTGCGCGAGCCGGACGAGGACTAAGCAGGACGCTTAGACGTCGCCTGAGTTTCGGTGAGTGCGATCCCCAGCCTGCGTGCGGCGCGCTGGTGTGTCCGGCGGCTTCCAAGGTCGGTCTGATTCCGAGAGCAGCGGGCAGGCGCTGAATGGACCACGGTTCTCGGCGCAGCAACCTATCGGCGTTCGCAGGTAGAGGAGGTGAGCATGACTCTCATATGGCTTGGTGTGCTCCTTGTTTTCGTCGGCGTACTCCAAATGGCGTTTCAGCCCATCTGGCGAGGCCGATTCAGCGGTGGAAAGTGGCTTCGCTCCGGGCGTGACACGCTGGAACCTGAAAGGCCAGGTAGCGGCTTCGGCATCAAATCGAACTGGCCTGGGCTCGTGATGGTCGCGCTTGGCGGCGTTTTCTTGCTGGCCGGAGCTGCCATCTGAGTTGAAAGCAGACGTTGAAAGCAGACAAAGGCTTGGGAAGGCACACGACGGCCGAACCCGTCGAACCGGGCCAGGCACTGACGGGAGCGCAACGACGTTCGTGGTGAGCTCTTAGCCCGTGTTTCTGACCGCCTCAGCCAGCATGGCGTAAAGCTGCTGCTTGCTGAATTCCTTGGGCTGCTGCCTCTCCGCTGTGTTCCGCGACACCTTCTTTGCGACTGGACGGGCGCAGGCTGCCGACGACGTCGGCCTCAGCTTCGGGGCCGGCCTTATCTTGGGTCTTGCCGTGGGCGGCTTGTGGCCGCGCTTCAGGCCCTGACGAGTCAGCATGCCGCAGACCGCGTTACGACTGCACCCGAGACGGCGCGCGATCTGCGCTGCGCTCTGTCCTGCGGACCAGAGCCTAGTGAGGAGCGCTATGTCTTTCGCATCCCAGCCCATGGCAGATATTATAGCGCCGACTGTCGAGCACGCGCTAGCCTAGTCTTCGTCCGGCTCGCGCACGACCGCCGGTTCGTCATCGTCCTCTTCGTCGTCTTCCTCCTCCTCGTCTTCATCGGGATCTCGTGGCGGCATCGCAGTGTCCATAAGCACGAGCGGTGTCCAGCCGATTGCTGTGATGGAAAATGCTTCGGAGGTGTGTTGCTTCATGTCGTTGTGCTCCCCAAGCGCGTGCAGTCACATATTCCTGGCCGACGACATGCAGATGCCCAGGGCGTGATCGCCGCAAACGCGACGGGGACATCAGGTCGACATGAGTAAGGGGCGACACCCGCCACGCAACCGCTGAGGTTTTCGGCTACTTGATGCCCGAGGGCCCATTAGGCTCGATGTTCACCAAAACCTCGCCGGCAGCGATTTCGGGAACTCCAAGATCGAGGTCATGCAGACTGGCTTGAACAAACGCCAGTATCTTGGCGTTCGCCGCATTGGCGCTTTCGCGGTCGTCAAATATCATCACGGCGATACCGACACCGTCGCCGGCATCCAGCACATGGTAAGATCTGAAGCCGTGCGATTGCCTGAGGATCTCGCCGACGCCGCTCTTGGCGCGGCGGGCGGCGTCCGCGACCGAACGAACCTTGGTGTACTTGCGAATGACCATGTACATGAGGCCACCACGCGCCACTCGCCCCCTACCCATCAAAGCATATCGCTCCCGGTCGGACCAGAGCCTACTTTCCGAGATGGGCCACAGCGCCCGGTTGGGGCGGACCGCGCAACGCGCCTTTGCGTCATCCAGCGACCAAGCGCAATGTCGGCACGCTCCGCCTCAAGCTGGAGGTCCGGAAACTTGAAGTTTAGGCGCAGCCACCGAGGGCACCTGCACGGGTTTCAAAGCCTGGCGCAGGAGTCGCTGGTATGCCAATGTTAGTCTTGTGCCAAACCCGCGGGAGGTCAGCATGCGAACGAACATAGTGGGAGCACTTTGCGCCATCGCCATGGTCGCGAGCGCACACGCAGCGGTCAGGGAAGAGCCGGTCACCTACACGGATGGCCAGACCACGATGAAGGGCTTCGTTGTCTACGACGACGCGACCCAGGCCAAGCGGCCCGGCATCGTCATGGTGCCCGAATGGTGGGGCATCACCAAGCATATCCATAACGAGGCACGGAAATTCGCACAGCAGGGCTACACGGCGTTCATTGCGGATATGTACGGCGACGGCAAGACCGCCGACAACCCGAAGGACGCCGGCGCGCTCTCGGGATCCGTGATGAAGGATCCGAAGGTGATGGAGGCGCGCTTCAACGCAGCGCGGGAGCAACTCGCCAAGCAGAGCTCGGTCAATCCCCAGCGGATCGGCGCAGTCGGTTACTGCTTCGGCGGCGCGGTGGTGCTGAACATGGCACGCGCCGGCGCTGATCTCGCCGCCGTTGCGGGCTTTCACGCATCGCTTGGTCTGAACACTCCTGCACCGGCGCCGGGAACCGTCAAAGCTAAAACCCTCATTCTGAACGGCGCGGACGACCCGTTCGCGAAGCGCGAGCAGTACGATGCGCTTAAGAAGGACTTCGACGCAGCGAAGGCCGATTATCAGGTTATCGAGTATCCCGGCGCTGTGCACGCGTTCACGAACCCCGAAGCGACCGAACTCGGCAAGAAGTTCAATTTGCCGCTCAGATACGACGCCAAGGCTGATCAGGAAGCGAAGGCCGAAGCCGCCAAGTTCTTTGCCGCAAACCTTCAAAAATGATCAAAAGGGCCACCGCAGGGTGGCCCTTTCTGTTGCTTTGGCCTCGGAATGGGTCGGGCGGCAGTTTCGGGTCGGAGCGTCGGGGATTGGCGATGCAGCGACGGGAGTTCATCAGGCTTCTGAGCGGTGCGACAGCGGCTTGGCCGCTCCCAGCTTGGACGCAGCGGGCCCCGCGGCAGCACCGCATTGCGTTTGTTCATTCGGGCATTCCCGCTGGTCAGCTGACCGAGACTGCCGGCCCCTTCTGGGTGCGGCGGTTTCATGAAACGCTGCGCGGGTTGGGCTATGCGGAAGGAGCCAATATCGTCGTCGAGCGTTATTCCGCAGAGGGTCGCTCCGAACATTTTGCGTCTCTTGCCGCCGCCGTCGTTGGCCGCGACCCGCAGGTGATCGTTGTCAATCTTAACGATCTCGTCGAAGCGTTCGCGGCGGCCACCACAACGATACCGATTGTTGCGATCATGGGAGATCCGATCGCGACAGGATTGGTTGCAAACCTCGCGCATCCCGGAGGCAACCTTACGGGTGTCAGCATCGATGCAGGCTACGAAATCGTCGCCAAGCGCTTGCAAATCCTGCAGGAGGCGGTGCCCTTGGCCGCCAAGGTCGCTTACCTGACGTCGTCGCGTATCTTTATCGACACCTCACTCGGATTGTCGCTTCAGAAAGCGGGGCAGGGCCTGGGCATCGCGCTGACCTGGAATTTCCTCCCGGAGGTAAATGACGCGCAACTCCGTCGCGCCTTTGCCGAGATGACGTCACAGCAATTCGACGCTGCCATGGTTGACGCGAGCGGCACCTTTTTGGCGCGACGCGCCTCCATTGCCGAACTCGCCGGAAAACTTCATCTTCCGATCATCTATCCCTTTCGCGACTATGTGGATTCAGGTGGGCTGATGAGCTATGCGCCGGATCTGGGCGAGCTTGCCCAACGCCTTGCCATCGACGTGCATCAGATCCTGAACGGGACCAAGCCCGGCGACATCCCGATCTATCGGCCCAACAAATTCCAGTTGGTCATCAATCTGAAGGCTGCCAAGGCGCTCAGCCTCGAAATGACCCCGACACTCCTCGCCGGCGCCGACGAGGTCATTGAATGATGTCCGCTTGCGGCCCATCGGCGAAACTGCGGATAGCCTTTTAGAGTTCTGCTTCGCAGGGTCTAGCGGACGCGAATTGCTCTCGTTGAGCTTTTCTCAGTTTGACCCTAAGGCGAAGATCGCGATAGCGCCCGGACGTCAGCAGCTGACGCCAGACCGGACGTGGTGGCGACGCGGCCAAATCGACGCGAATGACCCAACTGCGACATCGGCGCCGTATTTTTGGCGCGCCGCAACGGTTCGGCTTACCATCTCCGCCCATCAGGCATAAAATGAGCCGACGTCCGCGAGCGTTCGTGCCTGGCCAGACATCGTGGCAGCTCGGACGCCCGTTGGCAAAGATCTGAGGTTTGCTCAGCGATCCACAGGACGAATGCTGTGACCGAACCCGAGCGTTTGGATGGCGTTCCTGGCCGCTACTGGCACCGGCTCGAAGACGGACGCATCCAGTGCGACATCTGCCCGCGCTATTGCAGGCTCAACGAAGGCCAGCGCGGCCTGTGCTTCGTGCGTGGCCGGCAGGATGACCGGATCGTGCTCACGACCTACGGCCGCTCCTCGGGTTTCTGTGTCGATCCAATAGAGAAGAAGCCACTGAACCACTATCTGCCCGGAACTCCCGTGTTGTCGTTTGGTACTGCCGGGTGCAACCTGACGTGCAAATTCTGCCAGAACTGGGACATCTCCAAAGCGCGAGAGCTCGACCGGCTCCAGGACGCAGCCTCGCCGGAAGATATTGTCGAGGCCGCGATTGCCACGGGCTCACGCTCCATCGCCTACACCTATAACGACCCCGTCGTCTTCCTCGAATATGCCGTGGACGTTGCAAGGGAGGCGCGCCGGCGCGGGATCAAGAACGTGGCGGTCACAGCGGGCTACATTGACGCGGCGGCGCGGGAGGAGCTTTACACTTTCATGGACGCCGCCAATGTCGACCTCAAGGCGTTCACTGAGGCGTTCTACAAGCGGCTGTGCACCGGCCATCTCGGCGCCGTCCTCGAGACGCTCGAGTATCTGAAGTACGGGACGAATGTCTGGTTCGAAATCACAACGCTGCTGATCCCGGGCCACAATGACAGCCCGGAGGAGGTGAAGAAGCTGAGCGAATGGGTGATGACAAGGCTGGGACCTGACGTGCCCTTACATTTCACCGCCTTCCACCCTGACTACAAGATGCTGGATCTGCCCTGTACGCCGGCCTTCACGCTGACGACCGCTCGCGATGTCGCGCGCAAGGTGGGACTGCATTTCGTCTACACCGGGAATGTCCATGACGAGAGGGGCCAAAGCACGTACTGTCCGAGCTGTGGTGAGCGGGTCATCGGCCGAGATTGGTATGACATCACGACTTGGCGGCTCACAGGCGACGGCCGCTGCGGTGTTTGTTCCACCGCAATCCCCGGCTTGTTCGAGGCACGCCCCGGCAGCTGGGGGCAGCGGCGTGTCCCGATCCGGATCGGCAGACTGGAACGTTCTTGAGTGAGGATGATGCCGGCGTCGAGGCGCCTCAGTACTGCGTGTTGGAAGGATTCTGATCAGGAGGCCACGATGAAGATTGACAACACCGTATTTGGCGCGATCACGATTGATGGAAAGACTTATGAGCACGACGTCGTCGTTCGCCTTTCCGGCGAAATTGTGAAGCGGAAAAAGAAGCTATCAAAGAAGCTGTATGGTACATCGCACGTGCTTTCAAAAGATGAGGCAAAATTTCTCTTCGAGAAGGGCTGCGACCAGGTCGTCATCGGCTCGGGTCAGATGGGCAACGTACACCTATCACCGGAAGCTGAAGCCTATTTCGAAAGAAAGGGCTGCGAGGTCGTGTTGAAGCCGACACCCGAGGCAATCCGGATGTTCAACCGCTCACGCGCAAAGAGAATCGGACTCTTTCATGTAACCTGTTGAAAGAAATGCTCGGTCAAGCTGTTCCGTTGATAGTGGCAGACCAGCCTGATCCGGCTTGCGTCGTCCTGATACGGACGTAGCCGCGGAAGACGATGCGGCCGTAGTCGCTACGGCGTGCCTTGAAACGCCCGCGTCATCACACTAGAGCCAGCTAACGGCGCTGTCGCTCTGTGAGAGGTCCAGCGATGCCGGCAGATCATGATATGCGCCATGGCACGCGCCCTTTGGGTCGAACCGGCATCGATGTGCTGCCCTTGGGCATCGGCACGAACAAATGGCGGCGTGCCGATCGTGGGGCCGTATTGGAAACATACAGGACCATTCATGATGCCGGCCCGTGCATGATCGACACGGCTGAGATCTATTTCTCGGAGCGCGTTGTGGGGGACTGCTTGCGCGCTGGTCCCACCCGCGCGGTGATAGCATCGAAATTCCTTCCCTTTCCGGGCCGAACCTCTCCGCGCCGCCTGATGAGCGCGCTTGACGGTTCACTCGCGCGCCTGGGCCTCGAGACAATCGATCTCTACTATGTTCACTATCCGCTGCCCTTGATCGACGTGGGAGTATTCGCCGAAGGTTTGGTCGAAGCGGTGAAGTCCGGCAAGGCACGCGCGGTCGGCGTGGCAAATTTCAATGCGGACCAGATGCGACGCATCGCCGATCACCTCGCAAGGGCAGGCGTTCCGCTCGCCGCCAATCAGGTCAACTACAGCCTGCTCCGACGCGCAGCGGAAACAAATGGCGTGCTCGAAGCCTGCCGTGAGCTCGATGTGGCGCTCGTCGCGTATTTTCCGCTTGCGTCTGGCCGCCTCACGCAGCCGTCGGACAGCATGGACACGAAAGCGCTGCTGACGTGTCTCGCCGATATTGCCGGCGCGCACGACGCCAGCATCAGCCAGGTCGCCCTGAACTGGCTGTTGGCGCGCGACAGTCACGTGATTCCCATCCCCGGCGCGACCAAGCCTCATCACGCCAGGGCCAATCTCGATGCACTCGGTTGGCGCTTGAGTGAGGCCGAGTTCGATGCAATCGACCGAGCCGCAGCAAAGCGTGGAACATGAATCCGGCGCCTTTCGTCCCTCCACCTTAGCGATGACCCGCCGCTTGAAGCGGCGCGATCGGTGCCCCGCTCGCCTGGCTCTTGGATGTCCGGAAGTGCCCGATCCTGCCTGGCTCGATGCCGGTCCAAGCGTCGGCTGTTGGGTGTAGACCGGAAGGGGCTTGCAACGGTGTAGACTGCCGATTTTGACCCCATCGCACACGGCCCATGAGCTTATCCCGATCGATTGCACTGCTTGGCCGTTAGCCGTAGGCTACGCAGCGGGCTAGGCCGGCGGAAAGCCATGGTTGTCGAGACGCGCTATGTGACGAGCGGCGAGGTCTTCGTCGCGTACCAAATATCCGGACAGGACGGTCCGGATTTGCTCATGACGCCGGGCTTTGTATCGCATCTCGAGCAGTCGTGGGAGAATCCCAACGCCGCGCGCTTCCTTAACGAGCTCGGCTCGTTCTCCCGACTGATCCGATTCGACAAAAGGGGCACGGGTCTCAGCGATCGTGGCGTCGGTGTCCCGCATCTCGATGAAAGGATCGACGATATCCGCGCCGTGCTCGACGCCTCGGGTTCTAAGAGGGCCTACTTGTTCGGTGTCTCGGAGGGCGGGCCAATGTCGATCCTATTCGCGGCGACCTATCCTGAACGGGTCGCCGGTCTCATCCTGTTCGGCACGTATGCGCGCACGGTTGGCGCCTCCGTTCCGTTTGATGATTTTGTGGGATTGGAGCGCGATATCCGGTCCAACTGGGGTACCGGCAAGAGTCTGCCCAGTTTCTCCCCGTCGGCAGCCGCGATTCCCGGGGCCATGGAGCGCTTCGCCAAGTTCGAGCGCTCGGCGGCCAGCCCGTCCGACGTTATCAACCTGATGCGTATGAACCGCGAGATCGACGTAACGGCCATCCTGCCGTCGATCCGTGTTCCTACGCTAGTCATGCATCGGCGCGACGACGTACGCATTCGTGCACTCGCCGGCCGCGAGCTTGGAGAGAGAATTTCTCACGCGCGCTACATCGAACTACCGGGCAGCGATCACCTCCCATGGTCAGGAGATCGGGATCGGCTTGTCGAGGAGATCAGACAATTCATGGGTGTTTCCGCAACTGCCGTCGACGTTGATCGCGTCCTCTCGACTGTGCTGTTCACCGATATCGTCGATTCGACAAGGAAAGCCTCGTTGGTAGGCGACAGGCAGTGGCGTTCAACCCTGGAAGCGCATCATGCGGCGGTGCGTTCGGAACTGGAGCGGTATCGCGGACGCGAAGTTAAAACTACAGGCGACGGATTTCTGGCCCTGTTCGACGGCCCGGCGCGCGCTGTCCGCTGCGCCCAGAGGATCGTCAGCGCGGTGCGGCCGCTCGATCTCGAAGTACGGGCCGGCGTCCATACCGGTGAGGTCGAAGTGATGGGCGACGATGTGGGCGGCATTGCTGTGCACATCGCAGCACGGGTAGCTCAGCATGCGAAAGCGAGCGAAGTTCTGGCCTCAAGCACGGTAGTCGCAGGTGCTGGCCTCAAGTTCGTCGATCAGGGACCGGCCGAGCTTAAGGGTCTTTCCGAGCCGATGCGCCTATTTGCAGCCGTCACCTGAATTGGTTCCGGGGTCGCCGATTGCGCCTTAAAAAGCTGAGACGCTATCACCCGATGTCCATTTGTGGCCCGAATGCGAAGCCTAGGGGGCCGCCAAACAGTCTGCTTATCGGGGCTGACCGGAAACGGCGATACGCCTGCGAGCAATAGCCTCTGCGCTCGCGGCCGGTTGCTTAAGGGCGTCCGACAAGCAATGGCAGCACGTCTGCACCGCCCGCCATGAGCGGATTCGACGGCTCGAAATGTTCCCGCAATTCTCGCTTCCGGACGAGTGAGCGCGCATCGAGAAACGCATCCTTCAGGCTGACGGCTTTCCGGAGCGCGACATTGAAAAAAGCGTCGCCAAAATAGGTCCACTTGGCCTTGTCCTGGCAGCCGAATGACGGATGCTTGTCATCGGCCGCGGTGATGACCAGCACATCGGGAGTCGCCAGGCGCGGGATAAAAACTCCGGAATAACAAGCCGAGATGACCACCACCTTGTGTCGCACACCGGTCTTCGCGAGCATGTCGCGGAGACGAGATGGTGTAAGCGTTTCTGTGAGCCGCCCCGCCTTGATTGCAAGGCCATCAGGAGAGCCATGCGAGGTGAGAATCAAAAAGAGAACGTCTTTCTCGGGATCCAAGCGGTTGGCGGCCGACTGTAACGACTTGGTCAGAGCTTCGATCGTTGCACGTCCCCCTTTCTTGGAATTGTACTCCACGTTGATCGGTCCAGTCTCGAAACGGCCGGCCACGACCTCAGCCGCGCCGGTCGCCTCGGATCTAAACACGCCTTGATCCCCGTACAGACCAAAGGACACCACGCCAACCTTTGCAGCGTCCTCAATCGCATGTACCGGAGGGACCAACGGCCAGATGGTCAGAAAAAAAGCGACAAGCGGCGCGCCGAGCCGCCTGATCGAGGACCTGGAGGTCATCGCGAGCCTCGTTTCGAGATCGCCGCTACAGAACTGCGGCTCAACACAAAATAGCGGAAAGCCAGTGAATTTCCATCCTTCGGAATGGCACGTGCAATATGGCCCGTTTGAGACGAGCCGACGCGCGGTAACGATGTCTGTTTATAGGGGGAGGGCGGAAGTCGTCGGCACCGGCCAAACCGACGCGAATGCCCCAGAGACGACCTGCCGAATCCAGAGCAATCGGGCCAACAAAATCCCCGGGGGTGCGATGCCGAAGGCTGGCACTCCTTTGTGCACGAGGCTGTTTGAGACGAAGTTGAACGTCAAGATAGGCTGAACATCATCCAATGAATTCCGGCTGCTCCGCCAGTTCTTGCGCCGGGAGCCCTGCTCATTTTGGCGACCGCAATTCGACATTGTAATGCGCGTAGATCCGCGCGAGGGTGCCGTCGGCGAGCAATGCTTCAAGGGCTGCGTCGAGTCCTTGCCTGAGCTTCTCGTCTGGGCTGAGCATCCCAACAGCGACATTCCAGTTCAAGTCGGGATCGTCTTCGAAAGCAGGAATGCGGCGCACGTGCGCATCGGGATGAACTTGGTTGAACCAACCAATTGCGGCGGGTGTAACCGCCGCGGCGTCGATCTCGTTCTTGGCAAGCGCGTCCATGATTTCATCTTCGAAGACAAACGGAGAGGTTTGGACGCCTCGCTTGCTGAGTGTCATGGAGGCGATCGAGCCGACCTGCACCCCGACGCGCTGACCAGGCCTCAAATCCGCCAGTGACGCCGCGCCAGAGTCGGCCCGGACGGCCAACGCGACCCCGCTGCGCTGATAGGGCCGCGACATGCGCAATCCCACCTCCGCCAGCGCCGCCGGGTTCGCGATCGCATCCATGATGATGTCGCAGTCCGCGCGGCGGTACTGAAAGCTGTTGACGACCCAGTGCTGCTCCAGCGCGACCTTCAACTGCTTCGCCAGTTCACGAGCGATCTCGACCTGGAATCCGGGGGCGACATCACGCTTGCTGGCAAACGGCAACGCATTGGGGTGTGCGCAAAGCGTGAGCGCCCCGCGTGTACGAATCGCCTCCAGCGAGCGCGCGCTGGCACCGGTGGCTCCGAGCAGGATCAAAAGGCCTACGAAAACGCTTTGGCGCATCTCCGGCCTCATTCTTCCAGATTTCGGATGTAGGCCAGGATCGCCATGATCTGGCTCTCCGAAAAGGCGCCTCCGAAGGCGGGCATGGCTCCGGGCTTACCCTTCTTGATCCGCTCCACGATAAAATCGTCGCTGCGCGCCGTACCCGCGAGCTTCGGCCCTTTGCCGGCGGCGCGGCCGCCGTTCTCGTGACAGAAGCCACACGAGGTCGCGAACATCGTCCCGCCCTCGATATCGGTTTCGCGGGCCGATTGATCCTGCTTGGGAGCCTGGCTCTGCTGCGCAAAGAGGCCGAAGGGCAATGACAACGCAATGCCGGCGATGAGAAGAATCGACTTCAACATTGGCATCTGGACCGGAGAGACAGGGGGCGACTGCACCCTGGCTCTCCTCACCATTCTTATTGTTTCAGCGTGAAGACAACGAGCGCACCGGCGTCCTTCGGCATGCTCGTAAAGGGTTCGCCGAAAAGGGCCGGGAACTCGTCCGCCACCATGCCGCCCCAACCGGCCGGCACTGCGATGTATTGCTTGTCGCCGGCGCTGTAGCTGATGATGCCGCCATTGTGACCGACGCCATTGAAATGCGACCACAGTTCCTGTCCGGTCTCCGCATTGTAAGCGCGCAGCACACCACGCGAGTCAGGCACGAACACCAGATTGCCGGCCGTCGCAAGCACGCTCGCCAGCGGAGGCTCGTCGAAATTGACCTCCCATTTCTTCGCACCAGTCACGGGATCACGTGCATCAAGATGACCGCGCGCTGCTCCGTCCGGCGGCGGAACGAGCTTGAAATTCGCGCCGATATTGAGCTGCGCCATCGGCTCGGTGATTGGCGTGGTCTTTATCACGTCCACATCCATGCACCATTCCTGGGCGAGCTTATACCACAGGCCTGTCTTCGGGCTGTAGGCGCCCGAGTTCCAGCTGACGCCGCCGGCAATCGCCGGACAAAGCGGCTCGCTCGCTTTCCCGAGACTCAAGTCGCGCCGGCCGATCAGTTCGCCGGTTTTCGGATCGATATCCTTGACGAAATTGATATTCTTCGCGATCCGCCACACGTTCTGCACCTTCCCATCGGCGCGGTCGTAGACGAACACAAAACCACCCTTGTTCGGATGCACGACGAGCTTGCGGCCGTCGCGGTCGATCATCACGAACTCACCGACTGCCGAGTCGAAATCCCATGCATCATGGGGCAGCTCCTGATGATAGAATTTCAGCTTGCCGGTGTCGGGATCGAGCGCGATGACCGAAGTTGTGTAGAGATTGGTGCCTGGCCGCGGTCCGCTGTTCTTCCAGTCCGCGCCGGACCAGTCGTAAAGCGGTGCAGGATTGGCCGTTCCCCACCAGACGGTGTTGGTTTCAGGATCGTAGGTGCCGGGCATCCATGCGCCACCCCCGCCGGTGCGCCAGGAATCACCACCCCAGGTGGCCTTGGCTTCCTCGGTGCCGGCGACGGTGAAGAATTCCCATTTCTTCTTGCCCGTCTTGATATCGACTCCGAACAGCGGACCGCGCGAGGTCCATTCGCCGCCCTGGCTGCCGATGATGACGGTGTCCTTCACCACCAGCGGCGCACCCGTGAAGCCGACCGTGAGCTTCTTGGAGTCGACCAGCTGCGTGTTCCACACCTCCTTGCCGGTTTTCATGTCGAGCGCGATGAGATGCCCGTCGACGGTGCCAACGAAGACCTTGCCATCGCCGAGCGCGACACCGCGATTGTACGGTGAGTGCGTCTGCATTGCGACGAGTTCCTCGTCGAGCACCGGAAAGTGCGACCAGATCATCTTGCCGGTTGCCCCGTCGAGTGCATAGACGCGGCTATAGGACCCCGAATAATAGAGCACGCCGTCAGCAACGAGCGGCATCGACTGCAGACCGCGCGTGGAACGTCCGGGCATATGGATCCAGGCGACCTCGAGATTCTTTACATTGCTCGCATTGATTTGATCGAGCCCGCTGTAGTGATACGATTTATAGCCGCCGTGATAGGTCAGCCAATCACCTGGGTTCTGCTCGGCCGCCTCGATGCGAGCGGAATTGATCTCTGACGGCGCGATCGCCCAAGCTGATGGTGCAAGCATAGCGGCCAGTGCGGCAACATAGGTAAGATGCCTTGTACTGACTGTCATTGTTCTGCCTCCCTTATTGTATCGCGGGAACTACATCCAACATGCAGTCTGCTGCGGCCTTTTGCAGAAGCTGCCTCATCCGTGCAGCTCGTCTACTGACCTCGGCGAGGGGTGCAGACACCAGACGGTGATCGCTGCGGCCGAATGTACTCGTTCAGCAGCGCCGTAGCATCACGATGAATTCAACGCTCAAAGTAGTACGGGCGCAAGCGATGTAATTTGGCAGCCAGACTGTCCGAACGCCCATTCTCCTTGAGCCGACACATCGCCATCGTCGGATGATGTCCGAACAGTGGATGCGACTCTTGTGTTCTCGCGGCATCCGGCTACGGCGGCCGAGGCGCGGGTCCAAGAAGGCGGCGCACAGGAGCCTAGTTCACCCCTTGCCAGAAGCCGCACGATGGCTATTTGACAGCGCCCCCGGTGATGCCGGCGATGAAGCGATCGAGGAAGATATTGTAGGCGATGGCTACGGGGATGGCGGCAATCAAAGCGCCCGCCATGATCTCGCCCCAGAAGAACACGTCGCCCCGGATCAGGTCGGTCGAGACGCCCAGCGTGATCGGCTTTTGGTCGGACGACGAGATGAAGGTCAGCGCGTAGACGAATTCTTGCAAGGTCAGGGTGAACGTAAAGATCACAACCGTCAGGATCGCCGGCACCGACAGCGGGATCGCCATCTTGATGAAGGCGCCAAACAGGCTGCAGCCGTCGACGATTGCGGCTTCCTCGATCTCGACCGGGAGCGCCTTGAAGAACCCCATCAGCAGCCAGGAGCAGAACGGGATCGTGAAGGTCGGGTAGACCAGCACCAGCGACCACATCGAGTTTTGCAGTCCGAGTTCGGCGATGATTCGGGACAGCGGCAGGAACAACAAAGTCGGTGGCACCAGGTAGGTCAGGAAAATCATGATTCCGAGCGCTTCGCCCTTGCGACTGGTCATGCGGGCCAGGCTGTAACCGGCCGGAACCGCGGTGACCAGGGTGATCGCGGTAACGCAGACGCCGACGATCAGCGAGTTCAACAGCCAGCGCGCGAACAGGGTTTCCTCGAACAGGTACTTGATGTGCTCCAGCGTCGGCGGCTCGTTGAACCAGAACGGGATGTTGGTGACGTTGTAAAGGTCACTGTTCTGCTTGAACGCCGTGATCACCATCCAATAGAACGGAAACGCGGCCAGGATAACGAAGAATGCGACGCCGACGAAAAACCCGATTCCGCGGAGCGAGCGAACAAAAGGCTCCGACATGTCAAATCTCCCGGCGACGAATAAAGCGAAGCATGAAGATCACCACGACTAGCAGCACCGGCAGCATGAACAGCGAGATCGCGGCGCCGTGCGCCACGTCGCCGGAAACAATACCGGTCTGAAAGCCTTCAAAGCCCAGCACCGAGGTTGCGCCACCGGGCCCGCCCTGGGTCAGCAGGAAGACGATGGAAAGATCAGTGAACGTGAACACGATGCCGAAGATCAGGCCGATGGCCATGATCGGCAGGATCATCGGCAGGATGATCTGGTAGTTGCGGCGCCAAAAGCCTGCACCATCGACCGTCGCGGCGTCGATCACGTCCTGCGGAACCGCAGTGATGCCGGCGAGGAAAATCACGATGGCAAATGGAAAGAAGCGCCAAGCGTTGATAATGACAATGCACAGCATCGCAAGGTACGGATTGCCGAGCCAGTTCGGCGCCTCTTCCCGAGTAAGGATGCCAGCCGCAATCAGGGTCCAGTTGATCACGCTGTAGAGCGAATCGAACATCCACTGCCAGGCGATCGTGGCGAGCGCGACCGGTACCGCAAAAGGCAGGATGATTAGCGCTCGCACTATCTTGCGGCCGGGGAAGGGCTGCAACAGCAGGAAGGCGCCGAACTTTCCGAGCACGAGGCCGAGCAATTGCGACCCGAATGTAAAGATGAAGGTGTTGCGCAACGTGTCGAGGAAATTCGGATTTTGCAGGATCTGCTCGAAGTTCGCCAGGCCGACGAACTTCCAGGTTGGGTTGTAGATGGTATAGGCGCTGAGCGAGTAATAGACCGCGAGCAGGAGCGGCAGGCCGACCAATAGCAAGACGTAGAGGATCGCCGGCGCGACCAAGACCGTTTCAAGCGCCTCGCGCCGGTCCAGGATGAAGCGAAAGCGTGAAATCGGCTTGGCAACAGGCTCTGCGATGACGGCCATCGGCGAATCCCCGGTTCAGTGGCGAGTGCGACGATTGCCGTTGGCGTCGAAATGGCGCAGCGCGCTGTTCTTCACGGCGAACGGATGCCACTCTCCGGGCCGAATGCTTCCTTCGGCGACGTGGGCTGGCGGCAACTTCGCCGTGATCGGCTGCTTCGAGTCAAAGCCATCCATCACGCCGTAAACAATGCGCTCGGACCCGAGATATTCCGAACGGTCGACGCGAAACAAAAATTCGGTCGCGCCTCCGTCTTCAATCATGTCCCTGGGCAAGAAATTCTCCGGCCGGAATCCGAGATAGCCGCCGCCATTGCGGGTGACGATGTTCATCGGCGGCGCGCCGACAAAGGTTGCGACAAAAAGGTCGGCAGGATCTTCATAGATATCGGTTGGCGTTCCCACTTGCCGAACCCTTCCATGATCGATCACCGCGATACGGTCGCCCATGCCCATCGCTTCGATCTGGTCGTGGGTCACGTAAATGGTGGTGAGGCCAACGCGCTGCTGAAAGTTCTTGATCTCCTGGCGGGCCGAGGTACGGAGCTTGGCATCCAGATTGGACAGCGGCTCGTCGAGCAGAAGCGCGGTCGGTTCGCGAACGAGCGCGCGCGCAAGCGCCACACGCTGGCGCTCGCCGCCTGAGAGCTGGCGTGGCCGCCGGTCGAGAAGATGGCCGATGCCGAGCAACTGCGAGGCCCACTCGACCTTGTTTTGGATGTCCTGGGATGGCATGCGCTGCGTGCGCAGCGGAAAGGCAATGTTATTACGTACCGTGTAGTGCGGATAAAGACCGTAGCTCTGGAACATCATCGCAATGCCGCGGGCGCGGGGCGGGATGTCGTTGACGACATTGCCGCCGATCAGGAGGTCGCCGCTGGTCTGTTGCTCGAGGCCGCAGATGATGCGGAGGAACGTCGTCTTGCCGCAGCCCGAGGGGCCGAGCAGCACCATGAACTCGCCATCCGGCACCCTCAGCGAGATGCCGTTGACGGCGTTAATCTCGCCGAACTTCTTGACGATATCCCTGGTCAATACGGCTGCCATCGATCCTCCCGGAGCTCATGCGGCGCTCTGCTGCCAATCGCTGGGCAGGGCGCCAATCGTGTTTGCCAATGAGCTGCAACGTGGCCGGCTGCCGGAGCGCGCAAAGGAGGGCTGCGTCCGGACACGGCTTCAGGCTTTCTCGTGCCACTTCTTGAAAATGGCATCAGACTGTTGGTGCGCCCATTTGACCGAGTCCTCGGCGGACATCTGACCGCTCGCCGCCTTTGCCATCATGTCGCAGATAACGAAGTCGTTATAGACCTCGTCGACGGCGGGCCAGGACGGCCCGGGATATCCCGGGGAGGCCGACCACTGCTCGGACTCCTGTAGCACCGCTAATTTGTCTGATGGCGTCGAAGTCGGATCGTTCGAGAGGATCGGCATCGGCTTCGGCACCAGATTGGCGAAGCAGGGGTTATTGTAGCCTTCGCTCGCCTTGAACGCCTCTGGCCAATGATCGGCGTAGTATTTGAGGAACTCGATTGCGCCTTCCTTGTTCTTGGCGAACTTCCAGATGCCGTAGAATTCGGAAGCGCCGCCCATGATTTGGCGTACCGGCCCCCTTGGCGGAGCCATCACGAAGGTGTCGTCGGCGCCCTTCTTGTTTGCCTTCTGGAACGTCCGATAGGCGGAGATCGGGTTGACGATCAGCGAGCCGATGCCCGAAACGAGATAGCGATTGTTGCTGGAGTCGTCCCACGACAGCACTTCGGACGTCATCGCCTCCTTGTACAGCGCGGTGACGAACTTGACGGCTTCGATCGTCTCCTTGCTGTTGAGCACGACGTTCTTGCCTTCGGTGTCCTGAAGTGCACCGCCAAAGCTCCACAGCAGGCCGCGCCAGGTCGTGTTCGGGTCGTTGCTGTGTCCGAGCGAAATGCCGACCGGATGGCCCTTGGCTTTCAGCTTGGCGCCGCCGATACGCACGTTGTCCCACGTGTCCGGCTGCATCCCGATCTCGTCCCACATGCTCTTGCGGTACATGGCGGGGAAGTTGATGTAAAAATCGGGGAAAGCTGACCAAGTCTTATCGTCCTGGTTGTATCCGATCTGGCGGCCGATCCTGCTGACCTTGCCGTACTTCTTCTCGGTTGCCTCGACGAGGCTTGTCACGTCGACGAGGAATTTGCGGTAGAGGTGCGCCCCGCCTGCGCCGTTCCATCCGAACAGATCGTGACCTGACTGAGCCGAGGCTTCGGCGGCCGCGCGCGCGGCGACGTTGGCGACCGGGATGTGGTCGACGGTGACGTCGAGGTTATTTTTCGTGCCCCAATCCTTTGCGAACTGATCGAACCATTTGTCGTATTCCGGAACGAAATGGCTCCACTGTACGATGGAGACGGATTTGGTGTCGGCAAGCGCACGGGAAACGAATGGGGCAGCAAGGGACGGCATCGAAGCGGCGGCGAGGATAAGACCAGTTTGTGTCAGGAAACGACGTCGCGTGACGCGCAAAAAATTGCCCGTGCTCATCTGGACTCCTCCTGCGGATATCGCCAGTTGGAGAAAGGCTCATCCAGATGAGGGATCAGTCTAGCTCCGCCCTGGATCTTGTTATCGCTGGCGTCACTATAGCTTTGAGGCCCGGACCGGCCTTTCTACTAAAGCCGGTCAGTCGGTACGCTGCCGTACAAAGATTGACAGCGGACGAAGTCGCGCGGCGCTGGCCGGAAGCAAGCTGTTTGGATGGCTGCGTCAGACGCAGCAAAGGCAGGCGCGCATAAGGTCGGCGTCCGCGGAAATGCGGTGCTCGTGCAGGCCGCTGCGATTTAGGTACCGGTATTCCGACGCTATGATCTGATAGCATTCGCATGTTCTAAGCTCGAGGGCCGCGTGATCGCACACGTCGATGCCACCTCGCTGCCTGATGAGCCCGCCGGACTGTTCCAGTTCCGCAAGCGTTGTCGTGATGCTGGCGCGTCGCACGCCGAGGATGACCGACAGCATATCGTGCGTCACGGGGATGATCCGGTCGTCCAGACGGTCGGCTGCGAGCAGCAGCCAGCGGCTCAGCCGTTCCTCCAGGCTGTGGCGGGCGCTGCAAAGCGTTGTCTGGGCATTCTGGACCAACAGCGCGTGGATATAGCTGAACAGCTGCTGCTGGATGTCCGGGGATCTGTGCGCGGCCCTGCTTAGGTCCGGCACCGCGATGCGCAATGCATAACCGGGGACCGACATCAGGCAGCGATTGGGTGAGCGCTGCATACCGAGCGCCGCCGCCACTCCGACAAAACCGAGCCGTCCAACCATGGCGATTCCGACTGGACCATCACGCTGCGTTCGCACCAGCAGCGAGGCGACGCCGCGTTCGATGAAGTAGATATGCTCGATGGGATGGTGGTAGTCCTGAAGAATTGCCCGGCGCTTGAGCGCAACGGGCTGCAGGAAGGGACGAAGCTGCTCAAAGGACGCCGGCGCAAGACCGCCCAGCAGACGGTTTTGAACCCGGACCGTCTGCTCGCGGTCGCCACCACCCAGCGTACTTTTGAACACTATCCCATGGGGCTATCCCCTGGACGCATCTCGATCCGGCCTTGTTCCGCCGGCATTGGGGCTTCCTCCTCGCGAAGCTACTCCCTCTTCGACCTGGAGTCACCGGCACCCGACAATCCAGCGACGGCAGGTCAAAGGCGCCTTCAACTCCCCAACGAATAGGCTGTTAGCTGGCGGCCCAATCTGTTCACTCGGGCATCAGAGGCAATTTGATTTCGGTCATCGAGCTCTACACCGACTTCGCTTATTGGCCCGATGCTGCCTAGCTCGATGCGCGTCCAAGCGGCGGCCGTCGAGTAGACAGGAAGCGGCTTGCACCGGTCCAGACCGCCGGTTTTGACCCCGAAGCGATCCTGGACCTTCGCTCGCCATCTCGCCTGACGACGCAAGCCGAAGTGATGTCATTTGAAGTGATGTCATTTATTGCGTCGCTTCGCGCCGTCAGTGGTTCAGGCGGGCGGGGTTCGTCGGCGCAAGATTGCCGCAATGCAGCGTGGCCGCTTCCCAATCCATCCGGTCCTATTCGACTTGCAGGTGGTGGCTGTCCGCATCTCCTGCGCATCCCTATGTCTGATATAATTGATATCTGCCGGGTTCATCCAAGAAAGGCCCGCATGAAAACTTGATCCCCGGAGGAGCACTGCCGTCGAAATCGTCGCGGGCCGGCGGTTCTATTCAATGTGCAATCATCCACAGGGGAAACGCCATGAAACGTCGTCAATTTCTAAGTACGGCAGGCGCCGGCCTCGCCGCGTCTGCCGCCGTTGTTGCGCCAGCCATCGCCCAGTCGATGCCTGAACTAAAGTGGCGCTGCACCACGAGTTGGCCGAAGTCGCTGGATGTGCCTTTCAGTGCATCAGAGACGATCGCGAAATATGTTGCGGAAGCTACCGACAACAAGTTTCAAATTCAGCCCTTCGCAGGCGGCGAGATCGTGCCTGCCTTGCAGGCTGTCGATGCAGTAAGCAATGCAACGGTCGAAATGTGCCACACCGCCGCCTATTATTTCATCGGCAAGGATCCGACCTTCGCACTCTATTGCTCGGTACCGTTCGGCCTGAACTCGCGCCAGCAGAATGCATGGTTTCAGGATCACGGCGGTCAGGACATGCTCAACGAGTTCGGCAAGAAGTACAACATATACGGTATTGCGGGCGGCAATACCGGCACTCAGATGGGCGGCTGGTTCCGCAAGGAGATCAACAGCGTCGAAGATCTCAGCGGATTGAAGATGCGGATCGGCGGTTGGGCGGGCAAGACCCTTTCAAAGCTCGGCGTGGTTCCGCAGCAGATCGCAGGCGGCGACATCTATCCCGCATTGGAAAAAGGCACGATCGACGCAACCGAATGGGTCGGCCCCTATGACGACGAGAAGCTCGGCTTCTACAAGGTCGCGAGATACTACTATTATCCGGGCTGGTGGGAAGGTGGCACGGCGCTGCATTTCTTCATCAACCTGGACAAGTGGAACGCCCTGCCAAAGGCTTACAAGTCGCTCCTCGCTCTGGCCTGCGGCTATGCCAACATGGACGTTCAGGCGCGCTATGATGCGCGCAATCCGGCGGCCATCAAACGGCTCGTCGCCAACGGGACACTTCTGCGTCCGTTCAGCCAGGCGGTGATGGAAGCGTGCCTAAAGGCTTCGAACGAGGTCAATGCGGAAACCTCCGCGTCCAATCCTGATTTCAAGAAGATCTACGATTCGCAAGTGGACTTTCGAAACGACGAGAATCTCTGGTGGCAGATCGCGGAGTATTCATATGAAACATTCATGATCCGCATGCGTTCAAAGGGCTGAACGAGCCGCGCGGGCCCTGCGGGATACTCTTCGACCTGTCTTATCAGCTTCAGCCGGAAGGAAGCCGGCCGTCGCGGCCCGATGGCGGGCCGACGACAGCATTCGCGCTGACCGCGTCGGTGACGGCACGCTTCCAGAACTCGGTTGTCTTCTGCGGTCAGCAGCAGATCGCTCTTCGGATTGAAGTGGTCTTGTCTTGAAAGTTCGTCACGTTAGTCGGATACTGGATAGGATCCCTTGGGCCATTATCAATCCGAGGAGGACGATCATGGCGATTCAGATCGTGATGGACCGCACCGGCGACAGCCATCACCCTTTCAACCCCCGCGACCTGCAGGAAGTGGCGAAGGCGGAGCAGCGGTTCTATGAACTGACGAATGCCGGCTTCACCGCCGCGGTCCGGACGGGTCCCGGTCAGATCTCGCAGATCCGATCGTTCGACCCCAGTGCGGATGAAACCCTCTTTTTCCCCAGATTGATCGGCGGCTAGCCGCTCATGTTCGGCTTTCGGCCGTCCGCGTCGGGCGTCCGCTCCCGCACGAGAGCGGCGCGAATGCTCTTCATCAGGCACGGCGCCGAGCGCACACCCGAGGGGCGGTCGCTGCTGCTCTTGCGGCGTTGGCTATCGCCCGCGCAGTGGGAGCAGTTCGCAAGGAGGGGCTACTTCGAGGTTGTCGGAAGCGAAAGTGGGAAGCGGTACCGGATCCACGCCGGGACGTCGGTGAACGTGTGCGAGATTGACGAAAGAGGCCGCGTGCGGGAGGGGCTGTGCTTCATGCCGATCGGCGCGCTGCCGATCGGAGATGTCATGCTTGCCCAGAAGATTGCGTTGGAAACATGCGAGGGCAAGGCGCGCGCCGTGGCCAGGAGGTTCACGCCGAGCACTTTCCAGTTCAGACAAGCCCGACCTCTCGGTTGACGCCATCGCCAAAGATGTCGTGCGGCTCGACGATTACGTCGCCGATATTGACGCCGACGCGGAAAGCAAGGCGCCTGTCTTCAGCGTCTCCGACTGAAAGTTCATGAATACGGGTCTGGAATTGCACCGCAGCCCGTACTGCTTCAACCGCGCTCGGAAACTCCGCCAAGAACCCGTCGCCAGTATTTTTGACGACGTGGCCGCAGTGTTCAGTAATTGCTGGATTGACAGCATCGGCTAGGAGCGCCGCCAATTAATCGCCGACAACCTGCGCTCGACCCGGACCGGCCGTTCTTGCACCATGGCGAGCAACCCTGCTCAGCACGTTTTGTACGACGGATCACTCGCCAGCGCCAACGCGCTTTCACGGGGGCGCCCCAAGGGACCATTCCAGTTGTTGTCTTGAAATGTCAGTCGCACTGACCGATGCCTGCTTCGGTTGGGTGAACAAACATTTCGAAGACGTGCTGCTGATGTCGCCGAAGGGCCGCTAAGACGAAGATCACGGTCGCGCTCGGCATGTCAGCAGTTGAGGCCAGACCGGACATGCCGAGAACGCGCCCCAATCGAACGTCTGCTCGTTGGACAACGACGTGACCCGCGACTTCACATGCGCAAGTAGCCTTCAACCTCGCCCTCAGCCCAGGCGAGCGTCTTCTCTAGCGGCTCGCCCTGCATGTGGCGGACTGTCATCTGGGTCATGAGGCCCCAGGAATAGATCTGCACTGCGATCTTGAGCGGTGTTGGCTGCGCGGCAATCGATAGGATCTGGTGGTCGTAGGGATTCGGGTAGTGGTAGCGCGTGCCCTTCGGCGGTCCTTGGTCGGCCCAGTCTTGAGCGTCGTCAGGTTGTCGAAGGCCCGAAGGTCGTGGCCTCCGCTCGCGGCCACCATCCTTTCGATTGCCTTCGGCTGCGACAGGTGCGCCAGCAGGCTCTTTGCCGTCGGCTTGCTCTTGGTGAAGGACCAGATCTCTAGAAGAAAGGAATGAAGGGTGCGAAGCGGCCTTTCGACCCGCCGGCGACCTGGCGCGATTGCCCCAAAGGAGACTCGTCAATTGGCCGCGAACCCGCAAAGAGAGCCGAACTGAGACCATGGCCGGCGCGTCAAAGCTAGCACTTGATTTCCTGCTGCGACGGGCGACAATGACATCACGCCAGCTTCCGGTACTGAACTTCATATAAGACGGGGAAAACCCGCTTGGCCACGGCAATACCGTCGCTGCGCGGGAGGGACCGTTATGACGGTGCGGTTCATGCTGCAGCGCCGACACGATTCGGGCCGCCGGGCGTATCGCCGCTACGATTGGGAACGACGTGGTCGCGCCGCTGCTCTGCGAAGCATTCACCATGTTTGGCGGCGAACTCGCCACCACGGCGCTGCAAGTGGAACACCTACAAAAGATCATCGAGCCAACGTATTGCGCAGACGACGGCGTGGGCATGCGTTGAGCCACGGAGGCGCGATAGGCTGAAAGGGAGTCCAAGCCGGCGTAAGACCGGCCGAAGGGCATCGGCTCAGACACACAGAGGGAGGGATGCATGACGACGGTAACCCGACGTAACGTCCTCAAGGGCGGTGCCGCGGTTGTGGGCGGCATGGCCGGCATCTTGGCGACCGGCAGGGCGCCCGCCTATGCGCAAGCCACCACGGTGCACTGGCTGCGCTGGACCGACTTCGTTCCGGCGTCAGATCAGCTTCTGCGCAACGAGATCGCCAGGGAGGGCGAGAAGGCGCTCGGCATAAAGCTCAATATCGAGACCATCAACGCCAACGATATCCAGGCCCGCGTCACCTCGGCTATCCAGTCGGGTTCAGGCCCGGACGTCGTCTGTGTCCTCAACAATTGGGGGCAACTTTACGGCGAGAGCGTCGCGGATGTCAGCGACCTCGCTGAGGCGCTCGGCAAGAGCCAGGGCGGCTTCTACGAAACATCCCGCGCGGTCGCCAATGACGGAAAAAAATGGATCGCAGTGCCGTGGTGCATCGTCGGCCTGCAGATCGCATACCGAAAGTCCTGGTTTGCCGAGATCGGCTACACGGATGGAAAATTTCCCCAGACTTGGGAAGAGTATCGCGAGGCCGGCAAGAAGCTGAAGGCAAAGGGACGGCCGATCGGCCAAACGCTGGGTCACACGTTCGGCGATGCGCCCGCCTTCGCTTACCCCTATCTGTGGTCCTGGGGCGGCAAAGAGGTCGAAGCAGACGGCAAGACCGTTGTGCTGAATAGCCCAGCGACAGTCGAGTCGGTAAAGTTCATGGTGGCCTTCTGGAAGGACGCCCACGATGAAGGCGGGCTCGCCTGGGACGATTCCAACAACAACCGCGCTTTTCTGTCCGGGACGTGTAGCGCCACGCTCAATGGCGCCTCGATCTACATCGAGGCTCTGCGTAAGCCGGATACCTACAAGACGGAGGCAGGCGGGCAATTGAAGGACGACATCCTGCACGCCGCGCTGCCCAAGGGCCCCGGCGGGCAGTTCAGCTATCACGTCCCGTTCTCGAACCTCCTGATGGGTTATTCGAAGAACCAGGATGCGGCGAAGAAATTCCTTGGCTGGATTCACTCCAAGGACGTCTACGACAAGTGGTTCGTCTCCCAGAAGGGCTTCTCGGTCGGCCCGACGACGGATTGGGAAAAGCACAAGCTGTGGGGCGACGACCCGATCATGCTGCCCTACAAGCAAGCGGCGCGCACAGGGCGCTTCGCTGGCTACCAAGGCCCCTCTACGCGCAAGGCAGCCGAGGTCGTTACCAAGTACATCATCATTGATATGTACGCAAAGGCCGTCCAAGGCATGCCCGCCGAGGATGCCGTGAAGTGGGCAGAGGCTGAGCTCAAGAAGGTCTACGTCTGAGGTTAAGCCGTCCCTCTCCCATTTTCGTGGGGGAAGGGAATCTTCCGGCCGACGAGGATCGAACATGGCGATAAGCGCGGTTTCCGCCACCACGCTCCGCGAGGCGCCCCCTCCGCGGCGACAGCGGTTGCTCGAGGACGAGCGCTGGTTGGCATTTGTGCTGCTGGTGCCGACCATCGCGCTGCTCGGCATGTTCATCGCCTATCCCTTCATTCGAGGGATATTGCTGTCGGTCACCAACTCGCGGGTCGGTATGCCCGGCGACTTCGTCGGCCTCGCTAACTTCTACAAGATCTTCAATGACGGAATCTTTCGCACCTCCGTTTACAACACCTTCCTCTATACGGGCGTGACCACCGTCTTCAAGCTGGCGCTCGGGCTGTGGCTGGCCATGCTGCTCAACCGTAATTTCCGCGGCAAGGCCTTTACCCGTGCTTTCATCCTGCTGCCTTTCATTATCCCGACCGTGCTCTCGACTTTCGCCTGGAAGTGGATGTTCGACCCGACGTTCAGCGTTCTCAATTGGCTCCTCTACCATTTCGGCTTGATCACCGGTCGGATCAATTGGCTGGGCGATCCGGACCTCGCCATGATCTCGATTATCATCGTCAACATCTGGCGCGGGGTGCCGTTCTTTGCCATCAGCCTGCTCGCAGGCTTGCAGACTATCAGTCCCGAACTCAACGAGGCCGCCGCCATCGACGGCGCCAAGCCGTGGCAGCGGTTCTGGCACATCACCTGGCCGCTGCTGCTGCCCGTGACCATGGTCGTGGTGCTGTTCTCAGTGATTCAGACGTTCGCCGACTTCCAGATCGTCTATGTGATGACGGGCGGCGGACCAGCCAACGCAACGCACCTGTTTGCCACCTACGCCTATCAGATTGGTATCGGCACCGGCCTCTTGAGCGAGGGCGCCGCAATATCGCTCGCAATGTTTCCGGTCCTGTTTCTGGTCGTCATCATCCAACTTCTCTACATCCGCCGCGTGGAGGTCCGCTGAGCCATGATCGAAGGCGCAAGGTGGCGAAAGTGGATGTTCTTCTACCTCCCCATGGCGCTGTTCCTGCTTTTCCTGCTGTTCCCGTTCTACTGGATGGTGATCACTTCGGTGCGGCCGGACGGCGAGCTTTACCGGCCTTGGAATTCGATCAACTACAATCCGTTCTGGACTTGGAAACCGACCTGGGACCATGTCAGGTACTTGTTCGAGGAAACGCTGTTCGCATCGTGGCTGTGGAACACGACGTTCATCGCGCTCGCGTCAACCGCTATCTCGCTCGTGTGCGGCGTGTTCGCCGGCTATGCTCTGTCGCGGCTGAACTTTCCATTTGCCGGCAGCCTGGGCACCGGCATCTTCATTACTTATCTGGTACCGCAAACGCTGCTGTTCATTCCGCTGGCAGAGATCATACGCAACTATCGGCTGGGTGACACGCCTTGGTCACTGATTCTGACCTATCCGACCTTTCTTATTCCGTTCTGCACCTGGCTCATGATGGGCTACTTCAAGGCGGTACCCAGGGAGCTCGAGGAATGCGCGCGCATTGATGGCGCCTCGCGCTGGCAGGCTATGCTCTACATCGTCATCCCGGTGGCGATCCCGGGCATCCTCTCGGCCGGCATCTTCGCTTTCACGCTGTCGTGGAACGAGTTCATCTATGCGCTTGTCTTCCTGTCCTCGCCTGAGCAGAAGACTGTGCCGGTCGGCGTCACATCGGAGCTGATCCGTGGCGATGTATTCTACTGGGGACCGCTGATGGCTGGGGCCCTGCTTGGATCGATACCGGTTGCTATCGCCTATTCGTTTTTCGTCGAGCACTACGTCGCAGGATTGACCGGATCGGTGAAGGGCTGACAGCACGACGGATCATAGGGATTCGAAGGCGCGAATCCAGATTGCGCGTAGGTCGTTGGGAGGCAGGTGAAAGTGAATGGGCCAGGTCGTCCTCAAGGGGATCAACAAGTTCTTTGACAGCGTGCACGCTGTCAAAGACGTCAATCTGCAGATCCGCGATAAAGAGTTCGTGGTGTTCGTCGGCCCCTCCGGTTGTGGCAAGACGACGACGCTCAGGATGATCGCCGGGCTTGAAGCGATCAGTTCCGGCGACATTTCCATCGACGGCAACGTGGTCAATGAATTGGCGCCCATGGACCGCGACATCGCCATGGTGTTCCAGAACTACGCGCTGTACCCGCACATGAGCGTGTACGACAACATGGCGTTCGGCCTGAAGATGCGCAAATTCGAAAAGTCCGAGATAGACAAGCGCGTGCTGGAGGCGGCTGACATCCTCGGCATCGGCGAACTGCTAGAGCGCAGGCCACGCCAGCTCTCAGGCGGCCAGCGCCAGCGCGTGGCGTTAGGCCGTGCTATCGTGCGCCACCCTCGCGTGTTCCTGTTCGACGAGCCGCTGTCGAACCTCGATGCCAAGCTACGGGTGCAGATGCGCGTTGAGCTGAAGAAGTTGCATCTGCGACTCGGCACTACAGCCATTTACGTTACTCATGATCAAGTCGAAGCCATGACGCTGGGTGACCGGGTCGTGGTCATGAAAGACGGCGTGGTGCAGCAGGTGGGGGAGCCGCTAGAGCTGTACAATCAGCCCGCCAACAAGTTTGTCGCCGGCTTCATCGGCTCCCCGGCCATGAATTTCGCCGCCGTTACGGTGACCGAGGCGAACGGATCGCTGATCGCCGAGAACTCCGGCCTGCGCATCAAGCTACCGGACGAGACCGCGCAGCGGCTGCGCGGCCATATCGGACGCGAGGTCATGCTCGGCGTGCGGCCGGAGGACCTCACCGTGGCGGGTAGCGTTGATCTCGGCCACCCATGCTTCGATGCTGTGATTGAGGTGGTCGAGCAACTCGGCTCGGAAATCCTGCTCGATATGAAGGTCGGCGAGAGCATCATGGTGGCGAGCATCGAGCCGACCGCGAGGGTGAGGGTGGGCGATAAGCTGCGCGTTGCCATGCGGCCTTCCAGGCTTCACGTTTTCGACGCGCAGACCGAGGCGGCCATCTAACGCCGGCAGTTGGCCAATTCCGGTGGTGAGGGGAATTCGCTCAGGACTGGTGACCTCCCTGTCACCAGCTTCGATGACGCCCAGCGTCAGCGGCTGGCCGCCGGAGGGCGACTCCGAGTTAACCTGGCGGACCAGCGCCATCATGTCCGCTCATGGCGGGTCGACGGGAAAGGGTCCGATTGGCTGTCACTTCTGCGAGAGGCAGGATTAATGCAGTGCGCATTGATCGCGCGCACGCTTGAGGTCAGCCGTTTCGGCTCCTTCGTCAAACCAATCGCAGATCGGTTCTAGCAGCGTGCGCGCCTCATCAATCCTTCCTTGGCTCCGCCAGAGTTCTGCGAGGCTTGTGGCGGCGCGCAACTCCAAGGACTTGGCGCCTTGACCACGCGCCACCTCAATGGATTTCCTAAGATGAGACTCGGCTTCGCCGACTTTCGATGGGTCGAGCGATAGGAGAATTTGGGCTTTTTGCCGGTGTAATTCCGACTCCCATGCCCTGCCCGTCACATCACCTATGCCGGCCAGGAGCCTTTCGACCAACGATAGTGCGCGTTCATTCTCGCCGGCCTTGGCGTCAATTTCCGCCAGCCAGCTATTCATCATCGGCATCATGAAACCGACACCGTTGCGCCGCGCCTCGTCGATTCCCAGTGCGATCTCGGATCGGGCCTCCTCAATTCGGCCAATCTCGCCGACGGCCCGGCCTCGCGAAATTCGCGATAGAATTACGTACAGCGAAAACCGCTGTTCTTGTGACATTTCGAAGCTGTTCTGGGCGCTCTCGAGAGCGCGAGCGGCGTCCCCGCGCAGAAGGTGCACGACAGAGGTCATGTAATGAGCGAACGCCACTGTGTACGGGTGAGCAAGATCCTGAGCCAGGGCCAACGCTTCCGACACGCGCGAAAGGGATCGATCGGGATAGCCGAGGAACCACAAGTCCCAGGACTGAAGCAGCAGTGAAGCCGCTTGAGGCTCCACCATGTAAAGGTGATAAAGGGGCTGTCTTCCTTCGCTGATCGAAAGCCTGATCGTCTCTTCGAAATGGTTCGCTGAGGATTGGAAGTCCCCGATTGTCAACAACGTGCTGCCCATCACTCTATGAGCCACCATCGCCAGCACGGGGCTAGACAAGTCTCGTGACCGCAGCAGAAACTCATCGGCCATGCTGAGCGCCTCATCGTTCCTTCCACCCATCCATGAGTGTCCCCACAACCCAAACAGGGCTTGGAAATATTCAGGGATGTCGCCGAGACGCAGGCATAAGGCGCTAGCTCTGGAAAACGCTTCGCGGGTTTCCGTGGAGGCATACCCTTTGACGGCGATAAGCGGTATTCCCAGCGCCAGCTGAACCTCGACCTCTTGTTTGGTCCGCTCGGGCGTTTCGGGCATCGTTTTCAGAAGCTGAAGCGCACTTCGAAAATTGGCAATCGCTTCGATGTTGGCGGAGTGCGCGAGCGCGCGCTGCCCGGACTTGAACCAATAACGGATAGCCGAATTGTGATTGCCTGCTTCCTGATGATGATACGCCACGACTTCGGTCTGATTTTCCGCAAGCTCCGGAAAGTCATGCTCCAGGACCATGGCGATCTCGGCGTGGATCTGCTGTCTTTTGCTCCTGAGCAAAGAATCGTAGATCGCATCACGCAGCAATACGTGTTTGAACGCGAAGCGGAGGGAAGGCGAAATGTCGACTCGATATATGATGTCAGCCTGTTCGAGCAGCGAGAGTGCTGACAGGATATTATCTTCGTCGAGTTGCGATACGGCCGACAACAGATCATAGGAGAACTCGCGCCCGATCACCGCCGCAATCATTGCAAGTTTGCGACTCGGCGCAACGCGGTCGAGCCGCTCCATCAATGCGTCACTCAGCGTGTCCGGAACCCTGAGCAATGCTGCTTGTGCCGTCCGCTCGGACGCACCTCGACCGAGTACAGGTGCGCTCAACATACTGTTTGTCAGTTCCTCGATGTATAGCGGGACGCCATCGGCCTTTTCGATAATTTGGTCCAGCAGTGGCTGAGGCATCCTCCCGCCCCTCAACAGACCTCCAATCATCGCCTTCACTTCCGTATGCGATAATCGGGTCAGCGAGTGCACGGTGATATTCGCATGAGTGATCCATGCAGGGCGGAACTCCGGTCGGCACGACACGATAAGCAGCACGCGGGCGTGGTCGATCCGGCTGATAATCAGGTCAAGCAACTCAACCGTCGACGGATCCAGCCAGTGTGCATCCTCAAAGATGCAGAGCGTGGGCCCTTGGACGGAGAACGCCAACAGCATATCGACAAGCGTACTTATGGTTCTGTTCTTTATTTGCTGCGGGGTCAGGCGAGACAATTGGAGGTAATCATGCACTGGGATGGATAACAGCCTGGCGACCAGCAGGACCGGCTCGGCGGAATTATCGGGAAGGTAAGCCCTGAGCTTGGCGAGCTTGTCTGCATCGGGCTCGCGCGGTGTTATTTGGGCCGAATGTTGGATCTGCTCGATGACGGGGAAGAACGCGCTCTGATTGTGGTAGGGCGAGCATTGATGATGCAGCAGAATATGCGGTTCCTGCTGAATATGCGATTTCAACTCGTGGAGCAGCCTCGACTTCCCGACTCCCGGAATACCCGAAAGGAGTATGACCTGGCCATCACGCTCCTTGACTTTCTGCCACCTGTCGAGCAGCAGGCTCAGTTCGCTTGAGCGTCCAATGAGCGGAGTAAGAGAGCCCGTATGCGCAGCCTCGAAGCGGCTAACCGTGCTTTTCGCCGCCAGCACGCGATACAAATGAAGGGGGTGAGTCACACCCTTGAGTTCGTGGATGCCGAGGTCCTGAAAATCAAAAGCGGCCGATATGAGACGCCTCGTCGTCTCTGAGATGAGTACCGTATCTGGAGTGGCAAGGGCCTGCAGGCGCGCCGCAATGTTCGGTGTCTCTCCCACCGCGTCCATCGACCAGCGGCCGGTATCTCCAATGTCACCGACAACAACCGGTCCAGAGCAAACACCTACTCGACAAGACAGAGTAACCGGACCTGAAATCTTCGTGACCCCGGACGCGATCTCCAGTGCGGCGTGAACGGCACGAATGGCGTCATCCTCATGAGCGGAGGGCCAGCCGAAAAATGCCATGACGCCATCGCCGAAATACCGGGCCACCTCGCCGCCATACCGCCCGATCGCGGTGCTGCATTCCTCCCGGTACGCGTCGATAAGTTTTTGGAGATCCTCAGGGTCAAGCTTCTCGGAGAGCTGTGTAGAAGCCACAAGGTCGCTGAACAGTACGGTAATCTGACGGAACTCAGGTTCGCGATGCTGAGCAATGGAGGGCGGCGCCACAGCGACTCTTGAACCCGCAGGCGTCTCGCCGCCGGGCTGGCGCGAAGCGGTCAATGCTTCAATCGCCCTAAGCAGCTTCTTGCGGTGACCTAAGGAAGAAACTCCAATTTGCTTGAGATCGTTTTCCGTCAAATCCGGAAGGAGGGAATATTCGATGTTGTTTTCCGCGAAGGCTTGGGCGTACTGGCCTAGACCGTGTCTGACCAGCCACTCGGCTAAGTCGGTGTTTGTCCTCGTCATCGAAGAGGCCCTCCTCTTACCGCCGTAGGACCCCTTATACTATCTCACGACGGGGACGCCGGAACAGTGCGTGCTTGCGCTCAGGCCCAGCAAACCGCGATGACGTCGCGCTGTTCCGCTCAAGCCGCGGGACGAGCGCTGCAATCCTCGTCTTTTGAAGGCCCTGAACTGAGACAGTATGGGAGCGCTTCTCCGATCGCCTGTCGAAGCTCGTCGACCATCTCGGCTTCGGATTTATGGAGTTCGTGATTATAGCCTTCCGCCATGATCAGTGCCGATTCATACGTCTCCTGAACGACTGCGATACGGTCACTCGCAGGAAGAGACGCGACGAAGTCGATGGTGTCTTTGACGTGCGTGGCCTCACTTCCGAGAGAGCTATGGCTTCTGAGAAAGCGGGTCGCGTCGACGCCATCCGGACACAGCGCCTGGACCTTCTCGACGTCGGCCTTCTGCTTGAGCGCGGCGATGCGCTCCAGGCAGTAGGAGTACCCTATGCAGCCGATCGGGTAGTCCTGCGAGCAAAGGTCATCGAAGCGCTTGCAGAGCGGCTTGATCCCCTGCGGGATGAAATTGGTGACGAGTCGCTCGGCCGGCAAACCGAGCGCACGCAGGTCCTTGAGCGCGAGGCGATCGTGACCAGACTCCTCGCGCGCCCGTTCTTCAAGGTAGGCCGCGACCTCTGGCCTGCCCAGTTCCTCGAAGCGGCTGGCCGCGCGCCGCAGATTTCGAGGCGTATCGACAGACGTGTGATAGGCGCCGACCAGGGCCACAACATAACCCGCGAGCGTCTGGTCCGGACGTGCGAGGCGTTCTTCAATCGCGGCAAATCCGAGATTGATCGCGCCGTCGAGCAGCCCGATCGCGCTGCCCGCCGTACCCACGCCCGTCATCGGCGTCGCGAATGGATCTACGTTCCCTTTCGTCCCACCCGTGGTGTGGAACCAGACCTGTCCGGAGTCGCGAGCAATGATCGAAATATCACCCGTGACGTTGACCCACTCCGTCCTCAACCGCTCCATTAGAAACCTCCCAACCTGCAGTGCTCAGCACGGACCGTCTGTCTGCCGTTGCCACTTCGGACACGCGCTTCAAACTGGAGACGGATCGCGCCTCCCCTCGAACCGAACGGTAACAGCGCTAGATTCCGTTGGGCGTACAAGACATCAGCAAGCGAGCCGTTTCCAGAAGAGACTGGCCGGGTCGAGGGGTCACGCGGCCTCTGTTCGGCAGCACAAAGACGACTTCATCGGGGTCTTGCATGATGTAGTGACCATCGTGCTCTTCTTCCGTGATGATGACCGCGCGGTTCAGATAGATACCTCGCGCCGCGAGCGCGACTTTGGCTCGGTTCGCGGCGGCGGCCGTCACGGTAGTGTTGTCCGCCTCACGTTCCAGCAGCGAATTTCGGAAATCGTCTTCGACCCACGCGTCGACGATCAACTGCGCGAGCGAATCGTTGGGGCTGAAGGAGAACGTTGGAACCGTCACCTCTGTCGGAGCCGCCGCGCCTCTCAAAACGACATTCTTTTTAATGGCCATGATCAGCCTTCCCTAATTAAGCGGGCTCGGGATCTCGCCGTCCCGCACCATTTAAATGCATTATATTTTTTGCATTTTAATTGTATAACCTCAGGATGGCAAGTTAGAATAGCGGTCACGGCCGCATGATCATAAATCAAATCCATCGTGCCGCTCCGGGGGACACCGGTGACGGTATTCGGATTGGCCAACTCCAAACAAATTGGATACGAAATTTAAATATCCAGCACGCGCCTCTACCCGGCGTTGTAATTTAAATGTCTGCCGATTGCGGCACGCTTTGTTGCTTGAAAATCGGGAATGCGTAGGCCCCGGCATCTCCAATCTTGCCCCCACTCAGAGGTTGGCCGAAAAAACTGGTCTAGGGCTTCGAGACGCGCGATGTACGAGCGGCAGCACAGGTCATCATTCTTTTAGATTTCGAAGAGGAGGGCAGCGCATGGCCTCAAAAATTATCCAGCGCCTTGATCACGGTGTGAATCCAGCGACGACAAAGTCGGATAGGCTCAGGCCAATTTGCTGCCCGCATGAGTCCGGATTTGGCCCTTCTGCGACATTCAGCGATGTCCGCTATTGCGCGCTAGTGGCAGTGAAGCGGACATCGGGCGCGCCGGAGCCGAGCACTCCGATCTGACCAGGCGCTGTGGTCTTCGGTCTGCCTACTCCTCGTCGTCTTCGTCCTCGTCTTCATCCTCGTCGTCTTCGTCGCTCTCGTCCTCTTCCACGCGCGCGAGCGTGGCCAGCGGCAGCGTCTCGCGGAACAAATCGCCTTCCATGCCCATCCAGAGGCAGAGCACGTCGTTCTCCTTCACCTCCGCGACCGTCAGCGGCTGGCCGCCGGATTTCAGCATCACGACATCACCGGCTTTCACTTCCATGGATTGTCCTTTCGCGTTGATCGACCGGACGCGAAGCTAGCAATTTGTCATGACATCCGGAAAACGGGGGCGGTGGATGAGACCGCGCACTCCCATGCACGGAACGCTCAGGTGCCGGGGCCGCTGGCAAAGGGGGCCTTTATCGCAAGGCCCGCGACGATGCCATCATGCCCCTGTTTTGCCCGACGTGTCAAAAAGAATTTCGTAAAATCGAAAATCGAGCTTGCGTTGCCGTAAGCCCTTGAATTTGCAGCAACGCCCTACTGTGCATGGGGTTGTTTTTCGATAATTTGTTGTCGCGCGCTTAGTTTATCCCGGCAGCAGCTCGGTCAGCGAGCGGATGATGCGGTCTGGCTTGACGATCGAGCCCTCGGGCAGGCCGTCGCCATGCACGTCGATCCAGATCGAATAGATGCCGAGGCGCTGCGGCGTCACGACTTCCCATTCCAGATTGTCGCCGATCATCCAGGTGTCTTTCGCGCTGACGCCGAGCGCCTCCATCGCGTGCAGATAGGCGCGCTCCTCGGGCTTGCCGAAGCCGTGCTCGCCTTCGATCTGGATGTGATGGAAGCGGTGCGCGAGCTCGAAGCGCTCGACCTTGGCGCGCTGGGTGTCGGCGGCGCCGTTGGTCACCAGAGCGAGCTTGATGCCGAGCGCCTTCAGCTGGTCGATTGCCTCATGCGCGCCGGGGAAGACGAACATCTCCTCCTCGCGATAGGCGGTGAAACGGTCGGCAAGGCGAATGGCGAGATCGTCGGGCAGGGCGCGGTGGCCGGCGGCCGCGAGCGCGGCAAAGCCGCCCTTGACCGTGAGGTGGCGGGCTTCGGCGAGCTTCAGCCGCCATGCGGCTTCCGCGTTGGCCCAGAAGTTTCGCGCGAACGCCAGCACCGCGGTTGCGACCAGCTGTGGCGGCAGCGGCGCGAGTTCTTCGGCGAACTCGGCCGTGATCGTGTTCCACGCGATCTCGGGCCGGCCATAGGCCGACAGAATGGTGTCGTCCATGTCGATCAGCATGGCGCGAGGGAGCGGCGGCATGGCGAGGCTCATGGCCATTTCACTTCCGGCGGCAGCGACGACAGGATCGAATCCACATTGCCGCCGGTCTTGAGCCCGAAGATCGTGCCGCGGTCGTAGAGCAGGTTGAACTCGACATAGCGCCCGCGCCGGATCAATTGCTCCTCGCGATCCGCCGCGGTCCAGGCGCTCGCGAAATTGCGCCGCACGATCTCAGGATAGATCTTCAGGAAGGCGCGGCCGACGTCCTGGGTGAAGGCGAGATCTGCGTCCCAGTCGCCGCTGTCATGCCAATCGTAGAAGATACCGCCGATGCCGCGCGCCTCTTTGCGGTGTGGCAGGTAGAAATATTCGTCGCACCACTTCCTGTACTTGTCATAGTCGGCGACACCGCTCGGCTGCGCGCAGGCCTCCCTCATCGCGGCGTGGAAGGCGATGCTGTCGGCATCATCCTGCGTCCGCCTCCGGTCGAGCACCGGCGTGAGGTCGGCGCCGCCGCCGAACCAGGCTTTTGTGGTGACGACGAAGCGTGTGTTCATATGCACCGCGGGCACATGCGGATTGCGCAGATGCGCGATCAGCGAGATGCCGGAGGCCCAGAATTTTGGATCCTCCGCGGCACCGGGAATTTGGGCACGAAATTCAGGGGCGAATTCACCGTGAACGGTCGAGCAGTGCACGCCAACCTTCTCGAACAGGCGGCCATGCATCGTCGACATCACGCCGCCACCCCCGGCCGCGCCGGTATGATCGGTGCGCTGCCACGGCGTGCGCTTGAAGCGGCCGGCTTCGCCCGGATAGAGGCCTTGCGGCGCGTCGTCCTCCAGCCGCTCGAAGCTCGCGCAGATGTCGTCGCGCAAGGCTTCGAACCAGGCGCGGGCGCGGCCCTTGCGGTCTTCGATTGTTGAGGCGTCCATCTGCATTCCCGTCGTCAACCAAGCGGAGTGTGCCGTAGGGTGGGCAAAGGCGCCCTTGCGCCGTGCCCACCATTTCTTCTCGTCGTGATCCTGAACGGTGGGCACGCTTGCGCTTTGCCGACCCTACGAATCTCACTCTTGCGGACCGTAATAGGTGCAGCTCTCGTTGCAACTGTCGCGGTGGATGCTGACGCGGGTGAGCTTGCCGATATGCGTCAGCCTGTCCCAGACGAAGCGCGAGAGGTTTTCCAGCGTCGGGGTGCCCAGCGCCTCGATCTTGTTGAGGTATTTGTGGTCCAGCATCAGGCGCACGTCCTCGATGGCGCGCTGAAGGAGCCCGAGGTCGACGACCATGCCAGTGTTGGGATCCGGCGTGCCGCGAACCGTTACCTCGGCGCGGAAGGAGTGGCCGTGGATCTCTTCGCTCGCCGCACCGAACGTCGTGCCCGACAAAGAGTGCGCCGCCTCGAAGCGGAACGATTTCGTCAATTCCCACATCTGTCCGTCAACAATCCTATCTGATGCCGAGCGATTTATGTGTCTGCACGCTCAACCGCCATTGCGGATGGCGCAGGCAATAGTCGATCGCACGCGCGGTGTTTTGGGCGACCTCGGGTCCGTCCATCGGCTGCAGCGAGAAACGCTCGAAGGCGAGGCCTTCGTAGGTCTCGGGCGCGGCGAGCGCCTGCGGATAGACCAGCTTCAGCTCGTGGCCGCGGCGTAGCACGAGTTCGCTGCCGCCCTTGGGGCTGACACAGATCCAGTCGAGCCCCGCCGGGGCGGCAATCGTGCCGTTGGTCTCGACGCCGATCTCGAAGCCGCGGGCGTGCAGGGCGTCGATCAAGGCGGTATCGACCTGGAGCAGTGGCTCGCCGCCGGTGAGCACCACGTAGCGGTTGGCAGCGGATGCGGCCCATTGCGCGGCGATGGTGTCGGCGAGTTCCGCAGCCGAGGCGTAGCGGCCGCCGAGCGTGCCGTCGGTGCCGACGAAATCCGTGTCGCAGAACTTGCAGGTCGCCTCGCTGCGGTCCGCCTCGCGGCCGCTCCAGAGGTTGCAGCCGGCAAAACGGCAAAACACCGACGCGCGCCCGGCATGGGCGCCTTCGCCTTGCAGGGTCAGGAAGATTTCCTTGACCGCGTAACTCAACTCTCTCTCCTCAATCCTTTGGGCCTTCGGGGTTCCGGATCTGGCGCAGCGCCTCGCCGGCGGCCATCGCCGCGGTCATGGCCACATTGAGCGACCGCAGGCCGGCCCTGATCGGTATCACCAGCCGCGCATCCGCGGCCTCGAGCACCGCATCCGTGACGCCGGCGCTCTCGCGTCCGAATAGCAGGATGTCCGACGTCTGGTAACGGAAATCGCGGTAGTCGGTGGCACCTTTGGTGGTGAACAGCAACAGGCGGTCGCCTTGTGCCGCACGCCAGTCCTCGAATCTCGCCCAGGAGTCGTGCCGGGTGATGCTGACCTGGTCGAGGTAGTCCATTCCCGCCCGGCGGAACGAGCGGTCCGAGACGGGGAACCCTGCCGGTTCGATGATGTGAGCGGCCATGCCCAGACAGGCGCAGAGCCTGAGAATCGTGCCGGTGTTCTGGGGAATGTCGGGTTGGAAAAGCGCTATCTGCATGGGCTGTGGCGGGTTGGTTGCGGGGGCAAAATGTCTCAATAAAACATCGCATCCCCGGGAATTCGTGCATTGCACGCTCCCGCGCCGATAGCGGGCTTGCGCTCGCCCGGCAAGGGTGCCAATAGAACGATTCTGGACTGCTGTTTTCCCCGTTTTGGGCGTGAGCAAGCAAAGTTCTGCCGCCGCGGGGGGCCGCGGGCGCCGGCAGCCTTCTGGGGACCTCATGGGCGCCCCCCGGAGCGGTTCGACCGGTCGCATAAGAAGAAAGGGTTGGAATCGTGACGACAGCGTCTTCGGCGGACCATCCGACACGCCGTGATTTCTTATTCGTTGCAACGGGGGCAGCCGCTGCAGTAGGGGGCGCGGCCGCGCTCTGGCCCTTCATCTCGCAAATGAATCCGGATGCCTCGACCATCGCCGCCGGTGCGCCGATCGAGGTCGATCTTAGCCCGATCGCCGAGGGTCAGGACATCAAGGTGTTTTGGCGCGGCAAGCCGATCTACATCAGCCACCGCACCAAGAAGCAGATCGACGAAGCGCGCGCCGTCAACGTGGCGAGCCTGCCCGATCCGCAGTCCGACGAAGCCCGGGTCAAGTCCGGCCACGAGCAGTGGCTGGTCGTGATCGGCATTTGCACCCATCTCGGCTGCATCCCGATCGCTCATGAGGGCAATTACGACGGGTTCTTCTGCCCCTGCCATGGGTCGCAGTACGATTCGTCCGGCCGCATCCGCCAGGGGCCCGCGCCCGCGAACCTGCCAGTGCCGCCGTACCAGTTCGTTTCCGACACCAAAATCCAGATCGGCTGAGCTTCGGACCCGCGTCCGAAGCTTCGCGCCGTCTCGTCGTACTATTTCCTCAGGATCGCATCATGAGCGGACCATCCGACTACCAGCCGAGCAATCCGGCCCTGCAATGGATCGAGCGGCGTCTGCCGATCTTTGGTCTCATCCATTCCTCCTTCGTCGCCTATCCTACCCCGCGCAACCTGAACTATTGGTGGACCTTCGGCGCCATCCTCTCCTTCATGCTGGGGATGCAGATCCTGACCGGCGTGATCCTGGCGATGCACTACACGCCAAATGCCGATCTCGCCTTCAAGTCGGTCGAGCTGATCGTTCGTGACGTCAATTACGGCTGGCTGCTGCGCAATATGCACGCGGTCGGCGCGTCGATGTTCTTTGTCGCCGTCTACGTTCACATGTTCCGCGGCCTTTACTATGGGTCGTACAAGGAGCCGCGCGAGGTGCTGTGGATCCTCGGCGTCATCATCTACCTGCTGATGATGGCGACGGGCTTCATGGGCTACGTGCTGCCCTGGGGCCAGATGAGCTTCTGGGGCGCCACGGTCATCACCAATCTGTTCTCCGCCATTCCCTATGTCGGCGAGAGCATCGTGACACTGTTGTGGGGCGGCTATTCGGTCGGTAACCCGACGCTGAACCGCTTCTTCTCGCTGCACTATCTGCTGCCGTTCCTGATCGCGGGCGTTGTCGTCCTCCACGTCTGGGCGCTGCACGTCGCCGGTCAGAACAATCCTGATGGCGTCGAGCCGAAGACGGAAAAGGACACGGTGCCGTTCACGCCGCACGCGACCATCAAGGACATGTTCGGCGTCGCCTGCTTCATGCTGCTCTACGCCTGGTTCATCTTCTATATGCCGAACTATCTCGGCGACGCCGACAACTACATCCCGGCGAATCCGGGCGTGACGCCGCCGCACATCGTGCCGGAATGGTATTACCTGCCGTTCTACGCGATCCTGCGCTCGATCCCGAACAAGCTCGCGGGCGTCATCGCGATGTTCGGGGCGATCATCATCCTTGCCTTCCTGCCCTGGCTCGACAGCGCCAGGACGAGGTCGTCGAAGTATCGTCCGCTGGCCAAGCAGTTCTTCTGGATCTTCGTCGTGGTCTGCATCCTGCTCGGCTATCTCGGCGCGCAGCCGCCGGAAGGCATCTACGTGATTGCCGGCCGGGTGCTGACGGTATGCTACTTCGCCTACTTCCTGATCGTGCTGCCGCTGCTCGCGCGCATCGAGAAGCCGCGACCGGTTCCGAACTCGATCTCGGATGCGGTGCTGGCCAAAACCGGGAGCAGGTCGGCGCCGATGGTGTCGACCGCGATCGTGCTGGCGCTCGCCGGTTCGTTGTTCGCGGGTTCGATCGACAGCGCGAAAGCGTCCGAAGGCAGCGACCAGCCGCCGGCCAACAAATGGTCGTTCTCGGGCCCTTTCGGTAAGTTCGACCGCGGCGCGCTCCAGCGTGGCCTGAAGGTCTACAAGGAAGTCTGCGCCAGCTGCCACGGCCTGTCCTACATCGCCTTCCGCAACCTCGCGGAAGCCGGCGGCCCCGGCTATTCGGTGGCACAGGCGACGGCGTTTGCCTCCGAGTACAAGGTCAAGGACGGCCCGAACGATGCCGGCGACATGTTCGAGCGTCCGGGCCGGCCGGCGGATTATTTCCCCTCGCCATTCCCGAACGAGCAGGCCGCGCGTGCGGCGAACGGCGGTGCGGCACCGCCGGACCTGTCCCTGATCACCAAGGCGCGCTCGTATAAGCGCGGCTTCCCCTGGTTCATCTTCGACTTCTTCACCCAGTACCAGGAGCAGGGTCCGGATTACGTCGCGGCCGTGCTTCAGGGCTTTGAAGAGAAGGTGCCCGAGGGCGTCACCATCCCGGAAGGCTCCTATTACAACAAGTACTTCCCGGGTCACGCCATCAAGATGCCGAAGCCGCTCAGCGACGGCCAGGTGACCTACGATGACGGCTCGCCGACAACGGTCGCGCAGTACGCCAAGGACGTCACCACGTTCCTGATGTGGACCGCAGAGCCGCACATGGAAGCGCGCAAGCGCCTCGGTTTCCAGGTGTTCGTGTTCCTGATCATCTTCGCGGGCCTGATGTACTTCACCAAGAAGAAGGTCTGGGCCGGCTCGCACTGAGTGGCGCGAGACGAGAATGAAGAAGCCCCCGCGAGGGGGCTTTTTTGTTGGGCTGTCATTCCGGGGCGATGCGCAGCATCGAGCCCGGAATCCATTCCTCCACCAACGCCGCAGCCCGACGGATTCCGGGTTCGCCCCTGCGGGCGCCCCGGAATGACGTGAGTGTGGATTGCGTCATCCTCTTGCACCCGCCAGAATACCCCACAACCGCTCCCCCAAAACTGATCGGAGGACACCATGGGAACCACCATCACCTTCAAACGCCCGGACGGCAAGGACGCCTCGGGCTATCTCGCCAATGCCGGGCGCGGCAACGCGCCGGGCGTGGTCGTGATCCAGGAATGGTGGGGCCTGTCGGACCAGATCAAGGGCCTGTGCGATCGCTTTGCGCTCGCGGGCTTCGATGCGCTGGCGCCGGATCTCTACAAGGGCAAGGTGGTGCCCTATCACGACACGGACAGCGCCAACAAGGAGATGAACTCGCTCGACTTCATGGACGTCACCACGCAGACCGTGCGCGGCGCCACGCAGTATCTGTCGCGCAACGGCGCCAAGGTCGGGCTAACAGGCTTCTGCCTCGGCGGCGCCGTCACTATCATCGGCGCGACCAAGATCCCGGAGCTCGCGGCCGGCGTCGTGTTCTACGGCATCCCGCCGGAGCAGGCGGCCAAGCCCGCCGACGTCAAGATCCCGCTCCAGGCTCACTTCGCCAACAAGGACGATTGGTGCACGCCGGAGTTGGTCAATGGCTTCGAAAAGGCCATGAAGGCCGCCGGCAAGTCGCTGGAGCTGTTCCGCTATGACGCCGAGCACGCCTTTGTCAACGAGCAGCGCCAGGCCGTGCACGACCGCGAGGCCGCCGAGCTCGCCTGGGGCAGGGCGACGGAGTTTTTCCGAAAGCATCTCGGCTGATAGCCCGTAGCCCGGATGGAGCGAAGCGTAATCCGGGGATTGTCTCGTGGCATGACCCCGGATTACGCTGCGCTCCATCCGGGCAACAGCCCTTGGCGCCGCCCTTGACGCCGCCCCCGCGCCATGGTGAGTATCCGCCCCATGAGCACCGCCGTCCGCCCAGCCCGTCTCTGGTGGCGCACCTCCTAACGAGGTGGCCGTGCGATTTTCTTTTCCCAAATCGTCTGAGGTCGCCAACGCAGTGCGGCGGCCTGATCGTTTGTCCTGTGTGGCGTTCCCTCGGCAAGTTTCGTAAGAGGACGACATGAACAGGACAGTCTTTGCCCTCCCGGCCAGAAGCGACTACGTGACCCGCGCAGGTCTCGCGATCACGCGCGTGGCCGAGCAGTTCACCGGCGGCGCGAGCCGGCTCGACGATCTCGTCAACCTGCTCGACCGCCGCCGCGGCGTGGTGCTGTCCTCGGGCACGACCGTGCCCGGCCGCTACGAGAGCTTCGATCTCGGCTTCTCCGACCCGCCGCTCAAGCTCGAGACATCAGGTGTCAATTTCAAGCTGGAAGCGCTGAACCAACGCGGGCAGGTGCTGATCGCCTTTCTCACCGAGGTCCTGCGCGAGCCCTGCCTGGTGATCTCCGAGAAGACGGCCACGCGGCTTGCAGGTCACATCATCCGCGGCGATGCGCCGGTCGAGGAGGACCAGCGCACCCGGCGTGCCAGCGTGATGTCGCTGGTGCGCGATCTCGTCGCCGCCTTCTCCGCCAATGACGACGGGCTGCTCGGCCTGTTCGGCGCCTTCGCCTACGACCTCGTCTTCCAGATCGAGGACCTCGTGCAGAAGCGGCCGCGCGAAAACGACCAGCGCGACATCGTGCTCTACGTGCCCGATCGCCTGCTGGCCTATGACCGCGCCACCGGCCGCGGCGTGGTGCTCACTTACGATTTCGCCTGGAAGGGCAAGTCGACCGAAGGCCTGCCGCGCGAGACGGCAGACAGCCCATATCTGAAGACGCTGCGCCAGGGCTTTGCCGATCACGCGCCCGGCGAATATCAGGCCACCGTCGAGACGGCGCGCGCAGCCTTCGCGCGTGGCGATCTGTTCGAGGCGGTCCCGGGCCAGCTCTTCGCCGAGCCCTGCGACCGCTCGCCGGCCGAAGTGTTCCAGCGCCTCTGCGTCATCAACCCCTCGCCCTACGGCGCGCTGATGAATCTCGGCGAGGGCGAGTTTCTCGTCTCGGCCTCGCCGGAGATGTTCGTGCGCTCGGACGGCCGCCGCGTCGAGACCTGCCCGATATCAGGCACGATCGCACGCGGCACCGATGCGATCGGCGATGCCGAGCAGATCCGCCAGCTCCTGAACTCGGAGAAGGACGAGTTCGAGCTCAACATGTGCACCGACGTCGACCGCAACGACAAGGCGCGCGTCTGCGTGCCCGGCACCATCAAGGTGCTGGCGCGGCGGCAGATCGAGACCTATTCGAAGCTGTTCCACACCGTCGACCACGTCGAGGGCATGCTGCGCCCCGGCTTCGACGCGCTCGACGCCTTCCTCACCCACGCCTGGGCGGTGACGGTAACAGGCGCGCCAAAGCTCTGGGCGATGCAGTTCGTCGAGGATCACGAGCGCTCGCCGCGGCGCTGGTATGCCGGCGCGATCGGCGCGGTGAATTTCGACGGCAGCATCAACACTGGTCTTACCATCCGCACCATCCGCATGAAGGATGGCTTGGCTGAAGTGCGTGTCGGCGCGACCTGCCTGTTCGATTCAGATCCCGCCGCGGAAGACCGCGAATGCCAGGTCAAGGCCGCCGCCCTGTTCCAGGCGCTGCGCGGCGATCCGCCAAAGCCGCTGTCGACCTTTGCGCCCGATGCCACCGGAAGCGGCAAGCAGGTGCTGCTGATCGATCACGACGACAGTTTTGTCCATATGCTCGCCGACTATTTCCGGCAGGTCGGTGCCAGCGTTACCGTGGTCCGCTATGTGCATGCGCTCGACATGCTCAAGCAGAAGAAGTGGGATTTGCTGGTGCTGTCGCCCGGCCCCGGCAGGCCGGAGGATTTCGCGATCAAGAGGACCATCGATGCGGCGCTGGAGAAGAGGCTGCCGGTGTTCGGCGTCTGCCTCGGCGTGCAGGCGATCGGCGAATATTTTGGCGGCGAACTCGGCCAGCTCACCCATCCCGCCCACGGCCGGCCCTCGCGGGTGCAGGTGCGCGGCGGCCGCCTGATGCGCAATCTGCCGAACGAGATCGTCATCGGCCGCTATCACTCGCTGTTCGTCGAGCGCGACAGCATGCCCGAAGTTCTGAACGTCACCGCCAGTACCGAGGACGGCGTCGCCATGGCGCTCGAGCACAAGACCCTGCCCGTCGCCGGCGTGCAATTCCACCCGGAATCGCTGATGTCGCTTGGCGGCGAGGTGGGGCTGCGTATTGTTGAAAATGCGTTCCGGCTGGATGCGCGCGTTGATTGAGAGGCACCAATGACCTTTGACCACGATCTGAAGGCGAGCGTCCGCACCATTCCCGACTATCCCAAGCCAGGGATCATGTTCCGCGACATCACGACCTTGCTTGCGGATGCGCGCGCCTTCCGCCGCGCGGTCGACGAGCTCGTCAATCCCTGGGCCGGCAACAAGATCGACAAGGTCGCCGGCATGGAGGCGCGCGGCTTCATCCTCGGCGGCGCAGTGGCGCATCAGCTCTCGGCCGGCTTCGTGCCGATCCGCAAGAAAGGCAAGCTGCCGCACACCACCGTGCGCATCGCTTACTCCCTCGAGTACGGCATCGACGAGATGGAGATGCATGTCGACGCCATCCTGCCCGGCGAGCGCGTGATCCTGGTCGACGATCTCATTGCCACCGGCGGTACCGCGGAGGGCGCGGTGAAGCTGTTGCGCCAGATCGGCGCCAACGTCGTCGCGGCCTGCTTCATCATCGACCTGCCCGAACTCGGCGGCGCCGCCAAGCTGCGCGCCATGGACGTGCCCGTGCGCACGCTGATGACGTTCGAGGGGCATTGACCAATATAGAGCCCGGGTAATTCCAGGCTACGATCGCTGCAGAATCAGGTTCAGCTCGAGCTCCCGGAAGGCGATATAGTTCCGCCGGGTCCATTGGTGCAGCTCGGTCGAGGAGTCCTTCTCCTGGCGCAGATAGCCGGTGAAAGAGAAGGTCAGCCGGTCGATATAGGTCTTGAGGAAGCCGGGGAGCGCGGGCAGGCGGAACAGCCGGCCGACGGCCATCGCGGGCGGCAGCTCGCCGCGCACGACATATTCGTTGTCGACCGTGATCAGGTTCATGCGCGGGATCTGCGCGCGCAGCATCTCGTGCGCGCGGGCCGAGACGCGGTCGGTATCGGCGACGAACAGGATCTGAGGCGCGACGTGACGACGGGCCGCCTCCTTCAAGAGGCCGATCTCCTCGGTCATCTTGAAGAACTCGTCGAAGGCGTGGAAGCCGAGGTCGATCACCTTGGCAAGGCCATCATCGACGATGACACGGTCCATCAGCTGCATCTTGCCGTAGGTGTCGATCACGTCGGCGGTCTCGGTGATCTTCGGCAAGTAATCCAGCAGCGACGGCTCCTTCAGGTTGACGTCGAAGGCCGCGACGTCACCATTCTTGAGCAGCAGAAATTCGCTCAATAGCCGCGCCAGCAGGGTCTTGCCGACCTGCGGGCGGGGCGAGCAGATGATGTAGACGGGTGTCGCGGGCATCACGCATTATCTGAGCGAACTTGTCGCCCAATCCAGCCGTATCAGCCCTGCTTGCGCAACTATTTTTCGCTGTTGCGGGTGACGGGTTTCGAACCGACGATGTCGGTCAGCCGGATCCGGTCGAACTCGCTCCAGACATTCGCGAGCCAATGCCGGACATAGCCGCGCAGCACGAACGAATAGTTCGCGGCGTCGTCGTTCATGCCCTTGTTGGCGACGAATTTCAGGAACGGGACGGAGGAGACCTCGACCTGCTCATAGGCCATTTCATTGAGCTTGGGGATGGTCAGCTCGGTCGCGTCCTTGATGCGGTGGAAGTAGGAATTGTAGGTCGACTGGTCCCACTGGAAGAACTGGGTGTCGTTGATGAAGTTCTTCACCAGGAAATACTTTGCGCCGTTCATGAAGCCCGCAGTCTCGGCGATCTCCTCCAGCGAGGCGATCGAGGGGCCGAGGATGTGGAACACCGCGAAGGTGATCTGGCCGGCCTTGGCGGCGTCGAGGAAGCCGATGTCGCGGAGCGAAGCCAGCGCCGGCGAGAGCAGGCCGGCGCGGACGTCAATGACGGTCACCGACGGGCTCACCGCGTTGAGCGTGTCGAAGATCTTCATCTGGTCGGCCGTGGTCGTCATGTCGACGATCTCGGTGATGTCGGGGTGGAAGCGCTTCAGGGTTCCGCGCGGCGACTCCGTGTCGAACGCACGCGTCGGCACGTTGTTGGCGGAAAAATAATCGAGCAAGGTACGCGACACCGTGGTCTTGCCGACCCCGCCCTTGTCCGCGCCCACCACAACCACTGCCGGCTTTGCCATTGCTGTCCCCTAACGCGCGCCCCCGATCGCGAGGTCGCAATCGGCCGGGCCCCAAATCGATGTCCCAAGTCTGCTGTTGGGCGCGAACATGGCAGAAACAAGGGAGAATTCAATTCCGTAGGCCCCAGTTACGGCAATTCCCGAGGTTTTTCCCAATCGCGGTGAAACTCGCCGCGTGTGGCGGGAATCAGGTGCTCAATGGCGGCCCCAAGGACCCATAGAGTTACCCATAGAATTACCCATTGGATTGGCCGCCGGGTTGCTGGGGGCGGTTCCGGAGGGACTGGGAGCGGGCACGGGCGGTGGGCTGGCCGATCCGTCGGCGCCATCCCACGGGCCATGGCGCAGCGGCGGCGGGGCGTCCTGCCGGTCGGCTTGCGCCCCCGGCTCCTCCGTCTCCTCCGTGAGCGTCGGCAGCGGGCCGGGGTCGCGGCCGCCAGCAAACTTGACCAGCGCGTCGACCCGGGACTGCACCGAGGGGTGGGTCGCGAACAGATCGGCAAAGCCCTCGCGCGGATTGTCGACGCAGAGCTCCATCACCGCCGAGGTCGCGCCCGGCAGCTCGCCGCGGCCCTCGATCTTGCGCAGCGCCGAGATCATGGCGTCGGGGTCTTTTGTCAGCTCGACCGAGCCGGCGTCGGCGAGATATTCGCGCGACCGCGACAGCGCGAGCTTGACCACCTGCGACAGCAGCCAAGCCAGCACGATCAGCACGACCGCGATGATGATGACGATGATTGCGCCGCCGCCGGAGCTCTTGCTGTCGCTCGACGACGAGGACGACCGCGACGAAGAGGAGGAGCCTGAGGACCACGAGCCGCCGGAGCTGGGGCTCCAGTCAAAGCTCGTGAACAGGCGGAAGAACAATTCACCGAAGAAGCCGACCACGCCGGCGATGATGACGGCGACCACCATGAGCTGCACGTCGCCGTTCTTGATGTGGGTCAGCTCGTGGCCCAGCACCGCCTCGATCTCCTTGTCGTTCAGCGCATCGAGGAGACCGGTGGTGACGGTGATGGAATATTGCCGCGGATTGAGGCCGGTCGCGAACGCGTTCAGCGCCGGGCTCTCCATGATCTTCAGCTTCGGCATGGTGATGCCGCGCGAGATGCAGAGGTTTTCGAGCAGGTTGTAGAGCCGCGGCTCCTCCTGCCGGGTGACGTCGTGGCCGCCGGTCACGGCGTCGATCATCGACTGGTGGAAGAAATAGGCGATCGCGATCCAGGCGATCGCCGCAATGGTCGCGAAGGGCGCAGCCTTGAGCAGGTCGGCAAAGGCGCGGCTCAGATAGTAGGCCACCGTGCCATTGCCGTTGATGACGACTTCGGCGACCAGCGCGCCGGCATAGACCAGCACGTAGACCAGCAGGAACAGGCCGGCGAGCAGCAGCATCGAACGAAACTTGTTCGAGGCGATGTGCGTGTAGAGACCATACGCGGCCATGACGCGGGTGCCCTGCCGGCCTATCGGCTCAAATCAGAACTTCACCTGCGGTGTCGCCTCGACCTCGGTGCGGCTGGTGCCGAGATCGAAGAACTCCTTCCTGGTGAAGCCGAACATGCCGGCGAACAGCGCAGCGGGCATCTGCTGGATGCCGGTGTTGTATTCCTGGACTGAGTTGTTGAAGAAGCGGCGGCTCGCCGCGATCTTGTTCTCGAGGTCGGAGAGCTCGCTGGCGAGCTGCTGGAAATTGGCGTTGGCCTTGAGGTCGGGATAGGCCTCCGACAGCGCGATCAGCCGGCCGAGCGCGCCGGAGAGCTGGTTCTCGGCCGCGGATACCTGCGCCGGTCCCTGCGCCGACATCGCCGAGTTGCGCGCCTTGATGACGTCGTCGAGCGTGCCGCGCTCGTGCGAGGCGTAGCCCTTCACCGTCTCGACCAGGTTCGGAATCAGGTCGTGGCGCTGCTTGAGCTGGACGTCGATGTCGGCAAAGGCCTGGCCGACGCGCTGGCTCAGCGCCACCAGGCGGTTGTAGGCGCTGAAGGTCAGGAACACGAGGACGACGATGACGCCGAGAACGATCCAGCCGGTCGACATGGAGAACTCCTGAAGGGGGAAGAAGGCGGGCGCTAGGGTAGACCAAATTGGCGCGAAGCGAGAGCCCGGCGCAGAGGGGAGGTAAGGCTTGGTCGGATCAGGAACCACCCAAGTTCAAGGCCAAAGTGCCGGACGAGGTTAACTTTCGGACATGATCGCATCGCCCCAGCGCCAGCGCCGGGCGTCGGCATAGGCGGGCTTGTCGCGTCGTGGGACTTTGGTCAGCGCGACCCCAGCCTCGGTGCAGAGCTTTGCATTGATCTCGGCCTTGCCGACGTCCGGTGGCGCCAGCACGCGAGCGGCGCGCGCGGCGGGCGGCGTGCGGGTCAGGGCGACGTAGATGAAGCGCTCGTCCTCGAATGGCACCTCGGCGCCCTTGATCTGCCGGTGCGCCTGCGAGCGCGGCAGGCGCTGGGAGAAATGGCACCAGTCGGGCGCGATGAGCGGGCACGGTTTTTCGTGCGGGCAGGGTGCGGCGACGTAGGCGCCTGCCGCGATCAGCTGCTGGCGCAGGGCGAGGATGCGCGCGTAGCCGGCGGGCGTACCGGGCTCGATCACCACCAGCGCGTGGCGCGCTTTCGCCCACATGGCCTCCGCGAGCTTGCGCTGATCTGCCTCGCTGAGCTCGCCGATGATGTAGCTGGCAACAACAAGATCGGCTTGCGAGACCTCGGCGAGGTTACCGCCCGCGTCACCGGGCAGATAACGGCAGTCCGACAACCGCGAGCTGTCGCGCGCCAGTTCGAGCGCCAGCCGGCTGAGCGTGCTGTTGGCGTCGAGTAGGGTGAAATCCTGCAGCGACGGAAACGCCTCGGCAGCGGCCCAGCTGGCGGTGCCCGGGCCGGCGCCAACGTCGAGCAGTGTTTCCGGAGCGAAGTCCGGCGCGATCTCGGTCAGCGCATTCAGGCTTGCGGCGACGGCCGCGTAGGTCGCCGGCATGCGCGCCAGCGCATAGGCGAGGGCATCGGCCTCCGACTTGATCGTGCCGGAGCCGCCGCCGGCGCGATAGGTGGTCGAGATTTTCTGCGATCGCTGTGCGGCGTCGCTGCGCGAGAAGCCCTGGAGCTTGCCGTCGAGGGCGGCTTTCAGTTCGGCGGGGAGGGTGGGTGCGATCATCTTCCCATCGTCATGCCCCGCGCAGGCGGGACATCCAGTATTCCGAGACGGTAGCCGTCAACCGAGAAGCCGCGGCGTACTGGATCATCCGCTCCAGTGCGCAATTTGCGCACAAGGCGGATGATGACGTCAATGGGGGCGGGCCGACGGCAGAGATATCACGCCACGTTCTGGTCGAGAATGTCAACCGCCTCTGCGAGGCTCACCGACACCAGCTGCGAGACGCCGCGCTCGGCCATGGTGACGCCGAACAGCCGGTTCATCCGCGCCATCGTGATCGGATTGTGCGTGATGATGATGAAACGGGTGTCGGTCGAGCCGGTCATCTCGTGCAGCAGGTTGCAGTACCGTTCGACGTTGTGGTCGTCGAGCGGCGCGTCGACTTCGTCCAGCACGCAGATCGGCGAGGGGTTGGTGAGGAACACCGCGAAGATCAGCGCCATCGCGGTCAGCGCCTGCTCGCCGCCGGAGAGCAGGGACAGCGTCTGCGGCTTCTTGCCCGGCGGCTTCGCGATGATTTCGAGACCGGCTTCCAGCGGGTCGTCGCTCTCGATCAGATGCAGCGCGGCCTCGCCGCCGCCGAACAGCTCGACGAACAGGCGCTTGAAGTGGTTGTTGACGATCTCGAACGAGGTCAGGAGCCGCTCGCGCGCTTCCTTGTTGAGGCTCTGGATGCCCTGGCGCAGCCGCTTGATGGCCTCCACCAAATCGTCGCGCTCGGTGACGAGGCCGGTGTGCTGGGTCTCGACCTCGCGCAGCTCTTCCTCGGCGCGCAGGTTGACTGCGCCCAGGCGCTCGCGGTCGCGGCGCATCTTTTCGAGGTCTTCCTCGATGTCGTGCAGCGGCGGCAGCTCGGCGCCGGGCTCGATCTCGGCGAGGCCGGCGACGGCCTGCGGCTCGACTTCGAGCATGTCGCGGATCTCGCGCTCGATGTCCTCGAGCCGGCGCCGCGCGCTTTCCATGCGCTCCTCGGCGCGGGCGGTGGCCTCGCGGGCGCTGGAGAGCGCCTCTAACGTCAGCTTCGCGACGCGGTCGGTCTCGGCCATTGCGGTTTCCGCGGTGGCGAGCGCGTCGGCGGCCATGCGGCGATCGTTCTCGGCGTATTCGATCTCGGTGATCAGCGCGCTGCGCTTCTCCGCGAACACGGCCGGCGCGTTTTCGAGCTCGCTGCGCTCGATCGTCAGTTCGGCGATGCGGGCCTGGATGGTGTCGATGTGGGAGGCCGCGCTCTCCTTGCGGTTCTGCCACTCGGTGCGCTCGGCCAGGATCGCCTGCACGCGGCGGTCGGCGAGCTCCGCCTCGCGGGCCAGCGCCTGCGCCTCGGCGCGGACCTGGGCGGCCATGCGGCGATGGGCTTCGATGTCGCTGCGGACGGCGGCGAGACGGGTCTCGGTGTCCTCGCTCGACGGTAGTTCGCTGATGCCTGCTTCGGCGTATTCGTAGGCCGCCTCGGCCTCGGCGCGGTCGGCGGCGAGGCGGCTGTGCGCTTCCGACAGCGTCGCCTTGCGTGCGGCGTGGCGGCTGATCTCGCGCTCGGCGCTAGCATGACGCTCACGCGCGACGTTGAGCTCGCGCTGGGCGGCACGCCAGGCTTCGCGGCTGGCGCCTTCGGTGCTGGCCGCCATCTGCAGTTCGGACTCGGCGTTCTCCAACGCTTGGCGCTTGATCTGCGCGTCGATGCGGGCCTGCTCCAGCTCGTTCTCGATGTCGACGAGGCGAGCGCGTTCGGCAAGCCGCCGCGCGGCACCGGTCGGGGCGTGGGCCGCGGCGACAAAGCCGTCCCAGCGCCAGACGTCGCCCTCCGGCGAGACCAGCCGCTGGCCGGTCTTGAGCTGCGAGACCAGCTCGGCGCCGCGCTCGCGCGGCACCACGCCGATCTGCGCCAGACGGCGCGCCAGCTCGGCCGGCGCCTGCACATGGTTGGCGAGCGGAACGACGCCCTCGGGCAGCTCCGGATCGCCGTCGGTGACGCCGGCATTGGTCCAGCGCATCGGCGCCGACGGATCGACCGGCGCGTCGAGATCGTCGCCAAGCGCGGCGCCGATCGCCTTCTCAAAACCCTTGTCGACGGTGATGCCGTCGATGATCGGCGGCCATAGATTCTTAGTCTCGCCGTTGACGATCTTCGAGATCGTGCGCGCCTCGGTCTCGAGCCGCTGCACGCGCTTGTCGGCTTCGACCAGCGGCGAGCGCGAGGATTCCAGCGTCTGGCGCGCGGCGACATGGGCGGCTTCGCTCGCCTGCGCCGCGGCTTCGGAAGCTGCCAGCGTCTGCTCCGCGGTCTCGACCAGGGCGGTCAGCTCGTCGAGATCGCCGAAGCCGCCGGTCTCCTCCCTAAGCTTCTGCTCTTCCGCCGCGACACTCGCGATCTCCTGGTCGAGCCGGGCGAGCTTGTCGCGATGGGTGCGGACATTTGCTTCAAGCTGGTTGCGCTTGGCGGTGAGGTCGGCGAGCGCGGTGGTGAGCTCGGCGAAGCGCTGCTCGGTTTCGGTCAGCACCGCCTCGGCTTCCGCGACGCGCTCGTCGACGCCGGAGCGCTTCTCGACGCGCGACTTGATCTCTTCCTTCAGCTCGGCGTCCTCAGTGTCGAGCCGCTGCAGCGCGACGTCAGCGTCCATGGTCTGCTGCTGGGCGCGCGAGATGTCGCCCTCGAACTGGGCGAGGCGGCGCTCGAGCTCGGCGACGCGCTCCTTGGCGCGCTCCTCCTCGCGATCGAGCTGCTCGCGGGCATTGGTGAGGCGCTGGAGCCCGGCCGCGGCGCGCGCTTCGGCATCGCGCAGCGCCGGCATCTCGGCGGCGCGGATGGCCTGGATGCGGGCGGCTTCGGCCTGGTGCTGGGTGCGCTCGGCCATCTCGCGGACGGCGAGATCGTGCGTCTGCCCGGACTCGTTGACGTCGGCATGGGCGCCGATCCAGCGCAGATGGAACAGGGTTGCTTCGGCCTTGCGCACCTTGGCCGCAACCTCGCGGTAGCGCACGGCCTGGCGGGCCTGCTTCTTCAGGCCTTCCATCTGGCCAGAGAGCTGGCCGATCACGTCCTCGACGCGGGTGAGGTTGGTTTCGGCCGCCTTCAGCCGCAGCTCGGCCTCGTGACGGCGGGCGTGCAGGCCGGCGACGCCGGCGGCGTCTTCCAGCACACGGCGGCGCTGCTCGGGCTTGGCCTGGATGATTTCGCCGATCTTGCCCTGGTGGACGAGCGCCGGCGAGCGCGCGCCGGTGGCGGCGTCGGCGAACAGGATCTGCACGTCGCGAGCGCGCACGTCGCGGCCGTTGATGCGATAGACCGAGCCGGCCTCGCGCTCGATGCGGCGGGAGATTTCGAGCAACTGGCTGTCGTTCATCGCCGCGGGCGCGGTGCGATCGGCATTGTCGATCGTCATCGTCACTTCGGCATGGTTGCGCGCGGGACGGTTGCCGGAGCCGGCAAAGATCACCGCGTCCATGTCGGCGGCGCGCAGCGACTTGTACGAGGTCTCACCCATCGCCCAGCGCAGTGCCTCGACGAGATTCGACTTGCCGCAGCCATTGGGTCCGACCACGCCGGTCAGGCCGGGCTCGATAACGAAGTCCGTGGGCTCAACGAAGGACTTGAAACCGTGAAGGCGCAGGCGGGTGATTTTCATAAGCACGCATCTCTGTTGGCAGGCGCGAATCCCCTGCCGGGACAATACCATGGAAGGCGTTGTCGCTGTCTGGGCGAGTCGCGCGAGGCGGCTCGTGCGGCGGACAATGGCCGTGGTGCGCCGCGAGGGCAACCGGCGAGAGCCGCTTTTCCCAAGGGATTTATGCCGGGAATGATACGGCTTTAGATGCGCGAATCAGGATTGTGGCGTTGCGAATCAGCTCTTCAGCAGCGGATTGATCTTCTTGGCGAACTCCTCGAACGAGGCCTCGCCCTTGATCTTCTCGCCGTTGATGAAGAAGGTCGGCGTCGAGTCAACCTTCAGAACGTCGCTGGCGTATTTCTGGTCCGCGGCGATCTTGTCGAGCAGCGACTGGTCCTTCAGGCAGGCCTCGACCTGCTGCTGGGTGAGGCCGGCCTGCTTGCCGATCCGCGTCAGGGTCTCGGTGGTGTTCTTCATCACCCAGTCGCTCTGCTGGCGGAACAGCATGTCGGTGACGGCGAAATATTTCGGCGCGTCGTCCTTGGCGATGCAGCGCGACAGCATCGAGCCGGCGGCGGCTTTGATGTCGAGCGGGAACTCGCGGAAGATGTAACGCACCTTGCCGGTGTCGATGTATTCCTTCTTGATCTTGGGGAACACCTGCTCGTTGAAGGCCGCGCAGTGCGGGCAGGTCATCGAGGCGTATTCGGTGATGGTGACGGCGGCATCCTTCGGGCCGAGCGCCATGTCGGGCAAAGACACCGGCTTGGCCACATCCGCCGCGGATTGTGCCATTGCTTCAGGGATCATGGCCTCGGAGATGAACCGCAGCGGCGAGAGCCCGGCGAGCGCGGCAAGCCCGGTCAGCGACAGCATCGTGGTGAAGGCGCGGCGGGTGATGATCAAGGTCGGCTCCCGGATTGGCAAGGTGTCGCCCCAGGGGTCCATCGAGTTCCCGCTCGGGCGGCCTGTCGCTAGCTTGAAACGTCGTTTGAGGCAATGGCGAGCGGCAAGTCGGGGTCCAGATTAGCTAGGGAATGAGGCTCAATTTCGCTTGATGGCGGCCCCGAGCCGCGCGAGCGCCGTCTTGAGCTGTTCATCTTCGATGTCGCCCAGGCTCTCCGCCACCTTGGCCACCGCTTTGAGATCCGGCGGGCCGGGCCGCACCCGCCGCCGGGGGCGCGACAGGGGAGCCTGGCGGAAGGCCAGCTTGCCGACCGCGCTCCAGCCGAAGAAGCGGTTGACCCGTTCCAGGATCACATCGGCCGAATGCTGGATCTCCAGCGCCATCGGCCCTTCGACCCGCAGCACCAGCGTCGCCGGCTCCTGCGGCTGGCCCTCCACCGGCCGCGGCCATTGCATCTTCAAGGGCTCGGCATGGGCCGCGATCTCCGGCCCTGCAATCTCCGCCCACCGCGTCACCAGCTCGCGCGCCGCAAAGCCCTGCTTGGCATAGGCCTCGGCAAAGACGTCGTTGAGCAGGAGCGACAGCGGCTTGGCGCTGATGGGACCGGGCTTGGGAGGGAATTTGGACATCGGGCCCTTATAGCACCGTGCGCGATGCCTCAGGAACTGCTGCCGTCATGGCCGGGCTTTGTCACGGCCATCCACGTCCTGCCGCGAAGAAAGACGTGGATGCCCGCGACAGGCGCGGGCATGACGTGGAGAGACCGGCGCGTTGCCGCTACAGTGTAGCCATGAGCCCCAGATCTGCCCTCATGGCCAAGTCGGAACCAGTTCAGTCGAAAGCCTCATCGCGCCCGAAACTCCTACTCGCTTGGTACGACCGACACCGCCGCCGGCTGCCTTGGCGGGCGGCGCCTGGCGAGGCGTCGGACCCCTACCGTGTCTGGCTGTCGGAGATCATGCTCCAGCAGACGACGGTGAAGGCGGTCGGGCCCTATTTCGAAAAATTCGTCGCGCGCTGGCCTGACGTCACGGCGCTGGGGCGGGCCTCGCTCGACGACGTGCTGCGAATGTGGGCCGGGCTCGGTTACTACTCGCGGGCGCGCAACCTCCATGCCTGCGCGGTCGCGGTGACGCGCGAGCATGGCGGCGTCTTTCCCGATACAGAGGAAGGCCTGCGCGCACTGCCGGGCATCGGGCCTTACACGGCGGCCGCGATTGCGGCGATCGCGTTCGACCGCCGCACCATGCCGGTCGACGGCAACATCGAGCGGGTGGTCTCGCGCCTGTTCGCGGTCGAGGAGGAACTGCCGCAGGCCAAGCCGCGCATCCAGCAGCTGGCCGCGACGCTGCTGGCCGCCTCCCGGGCCGGCGACAGCGCGCAGGCGCTGATGGACCTCGGCGCCTCGATCTGCACGCCGAAGAAGCCTGCCTGCTCGCTGTGTCCGCTCAACGAGGATTGCATCGCGCGTGCGCAGGGCACGCAGGAAACATTTCCGCGCAAGGCGCCGAAGAAGAGCGGAACGCTCCGCCGCGGCGCTGCCTTCGTCGTCACGCGCGGCGACGAACTGCTCGTCCGCTCAAGACCCGAAAAGGGTCTGCTCGGCGGCATGACGGAGGTGCCGGGCTCAGATTGGCTCGCCGGTCAGGACGACGCGGCGGCGAAGCAGCAGGCGCCGGAGCTGAAGGGGCTGACGCGCTGGCAGCGCAAGGTGGGCGTCGTCACCCACGTCTTCACGCATTTTCCGCTGGAGCTGATCGTCTACACGGCGAAGGCGGAGGCCCGCACCCGCGCGCCCGGGGGCATGCGCTGGGTGCCGATCGCCACGCTTGCCGGCGAAGCGCTGCCCAACGTCATGCGCAAGGTGATCGCGCATGGATTGGATCTCTAGCGCCCACCCTGCTGACATCATGCTGGCAGCGGGCCTGCGTTATCCCCTTCGACGGCAACGGAGGTGAGTATGGTCAAGACTGCGCTGGACAACTTTCGAAAGCCGCCCTGCGCCGAGCTATTGGGCTGGCGCCTGCTCGATGCCCGCCCGCAGGAGGGCTGGATCAAGCTCGGCTTCGAGGGCAAGCCGGAGTTCTGCAATCCAGCAGGCTTCATCCAGGGCGGCATGCTCTCGGCCATGCTCGACGACACGATGGGCCCGGCCGTGCTCGTGATGAGCGAGGGCCGGCTCTACACCACCACCATCAGCATGACCGTGAACTTCCTCAGCCCGGCGAAGCCCGGCCCTATCATCGGCGAGGCCAAGGTGACGCAGCTCGGCAAGACGATTGCGTTCGTCGAGGGTAAGCTGACGGCGGAGGACGGCACCGTGCTGGCGACGGCGAGCGCGAGCGAGCGGCTGCTGGAGGCGGCGAGGGTGGTGAAGTGAGGTGTGCACTGCTCTCTCACTCCCTCGCCCCGTTCTTACGGGGAGAGGGTTGGGGTGAGGGGCTTCTCTCCACACGGGAGATTGTCGAGAGACCTGTACCCCCTCACCCGGATTGCATCTTCGATGCAATCCGACCTCTCCCCGCAAGCGGGGCGAGGTGAAGAGGAGCCCGCGGCTCGACGATCAGCAAAAACTCACGCCCCCGCGCGCGTCGCGCCTGCGTTCACGATCGCCGGCTTGGCATTCAGCGCCTCGACCTGGAATCCCGCGACACGCTTGTAGTTGGCGGCGATGTCTTCCAGCTCCTGCTGCGACAGCACGTCGGTGACGACCTCAAAGCCGTCGGGCGCGCGCTCCTCGACCAGCTGCATCACCTGCTCGGGACCGTTCTTGCGGTTGAGCAGGACGAGGTCGGTGGTCGCGGGCCGCCGCTCGGCCTCATAGGCGAGCAGCGCGGCTTCCGTCGGTCCATGGGCCAGGATTTCGCGCGTGATGACACGGGCATCGAGAATCGCCTGCGAGGCGCCGTTCGATCCGATCGGGTACATCGGATGTGCGGCATCGCCCATCAGCGTGACGCGGCCAAACGTCCATTGCGACACCGGATCGCGGTCGACCAGCGGATATTCATAGGCGTGCGGGCAGTTCTTGATCAGGCCGGGCACGTCGAGCCAGTCGAACGTCCAGCTCTCGAACCAGGGCAGAAACTCCTCCAGCCGCGCGGTGCGGTTATAGTCCTCGCGGCGCCATTGATAGGTCGGCGGCATGTGGCGCTCGGCCACCCAATTGATGAGGTGATTGCCCGCCGCATCCGGCTCTTTCGAGATCGGGTAGCAGACGAATTTCAGGATTTCGTGACCGGCCATGATCATGGTGCGGCCGCTGAGGAAGGCCTTCGCAGGCGTGACGCCGCGCCAGAGGATGCGGCCGTTCCAGATCGGCGCGCCTTCGCCCGGGTACAGCTTTTCGCGCGCGGCGGAATGGATGCCGTCGGCGGCGATCAGGATCGCGCCGTCGTAAGTCCCTGCGGCCCTACCGGTCGCCTTGTCGATGAAGTCGGCGCGCACGCCATCCGCCGTCTCGGTCCAGCCGGTCAGATGATGGCTGGTGAGAATGTTCTCGCGGCCGAGCCGCTCGACCGTGGTGTCGAGCAGGAGCTGCTGGAGCGTGCCGCGATGGATCGAGAATTGCGGCCATTTGTAGCCGGCCTCCAGCCCGCGCGGCTCGCTCCAGATCGGCTTGCCGTGCTTGGAGAAATAGGCGAGCTCGTGGGTGCGCACGCCGCTGGCATCCAGCTTGTCCATCAAGCCGAGCTCGATCAGCTCGCGCACCGCATGCGGCAGCACGTTGATGCCGACGCCAAGCGGCTTCAATTCCGCGACGCTCTCGAACACTTTTACGGGAACGCCGATTCCGTGCAGGCTGAGCGCAAGCGTCAGCCCGCCGATGCCGCCACCGGCGATGAGTACCGTCATGACAAAACCCCTCCGACTGCGGGCGTCTTGGCATAGGCGGGCGGCGGTGGGCAACTGCGAAGAGGGGCTCGTGCTATGGACCTGACGGCCGACAGCCGCTAATTTCCAGCTTTCCTAGGAGGTCCGACATGCTCAAGCTCTATTACGCCACCGGCACCTGCGCGCTCGCCACCTACATCACCCTGGAGGAGGTTGGCGCCGACTACACGGCCGAGCGGCTGAGCTTCAAGGACAACCAGCAGAACAGTCCGGACTATCTCGCGATCAACCCGAAGGGCCGCGTGCCGGCCCTGGTGACCGATCGCGGGATCCTGACCGAGACGCCGGCGATGCTGGCTTATATCGCGCAGACCTTTCCCAAGGCGAAGCTCGCGCCGCTCGACGATCCCTTCGATTTCGCCCAGGTGCAGTCGTTCAACTCCTATCTCTGTTCGACCGTGCACATCAACCATGCCCACAAGATGCGCGGCGCGCGCTGGGCGACGCAGGAGAGCTCGTTCGCCGACATGAAGGCGATGGTCCCGAAGACCATGGCGGCCTGCTTCGCCCTGATCGAGCAGAAGATGTTCAGAGGGCCCTGGGTGATGGGTGAGCAGTTCACGATCTGCGATCCCTATCTCTACACGCTCTCGACCTGGCTCGAAGGCGACAGCGTCGACATCAACGCGACGCCGAAGATCGCCGATCATTTCAAGCGCATGTCGGATCGGCCCGCGGTGCGCAAGGTGATGGACGCGCAGAAGGCGTAGGGGCTCTTGTAGGGTGGGCAAAGGCACGAAGTGCCGTGCCCACCCTCTTCCACGATTGCAATATAGAGCGGTGGGCACGCTTCGCTTTGCCCTCCCTACGAGAGGTTGCGCTTGGCTTGCTTCAACTCTCGTCCCGTCGCCAGCATCAGCCGCCGCAGCCAGATCGAGCCGGGGTCCATCTGCGCGCGCGTCGGATGGAACATGAACTGCTCGTCGATCCCAGGGTCGAGCGGCGGCGTCACCGTGACGAGGCCGAGCTGCTTCGACAGCGCCGCGATCAGCCTTCGCGGCACGAAGGCGACGAGATCGGTGCGGGCGGCGACGTGCAGCGCTTCGAGATAGCCTGCCACCACCAATGAGATGTGCCGCTCGATGCCCTTGCTGCGCAGCCATGTGTCGATCAGGTCCTCAGCGCTGCCGCGGATGATGACGCCGACATGGCGTGCGGCCAGGAACGTTTCGCGCCGCGTGAGCTTCGCAGCCATCGGATGGCCGCGCCGCACCGCCAGCGCGTCGCTGTCGGTGTAAAGCAGCTGGCGGTGAAAGCCCTTGAAGGCGTTGCCGATCGAGATCACGAGGTCAATGGTGCGGGCGAACTCGGCGTGGAAGATCGCAGATCCGCGCCACGGCACGATCTCGATGCGGACGTTGGGCGCAAGGCGCGTCACCTTCTCCATCAACGGCGGCATCAACAGCTCGACCGCCAAGTCCGGCATCATCAGGCGAAATTGCCGTTCGCTGCGCGCCGCGTCGAAATCCTCAGGCACGAACAACCCGCGCACCTGGTCGAGCGCGTGGGCGAGCGGTGCGCGGAGCGCCTCGGCCCGGGGCGTCAGCTCCATCCGCGCGCCGGTGCGCACCAAAAGCGGATCGCCAAAGATGTCGCGCAGGCGCTGGAGCGCATGGCTCGCCGCCGGTTGCGACAGGCCGATCCGAAGTGCGGCGCGGCTGACATTGGCCTCGCGCAGCAATGCGTCGAGGGCGGTCAGCAAATTGAGGTCAAGCGAATTCAAATTCATAAGGTGAATAGATATCATATTCGCTATCGATTTGAAGAATTCCCGTTGAGCGGCGATGTTCTCCGTGTTGCCACCAAACGGAGATGCCGCCATGAGCGCGAGCGCCAACAAGAAACTGATGCAGGATATCTTTGCCGCCGCCGCCAACCCTGACCCCGCCGCGCGTGACCGCGCGCTATTCACCGCGAGCCTTGCCGACGACGCCAAATGGGTCGTGACCGGGCAATATTCCTGGTCGCGCACCTTTTCGGGCAAGGAGGCGATCCTCAACGATCTGCACGGATATGTCCGCACCCGCCTGCGTGACCGCACGCGCACGGTCGCCCACCGCTTCATTGCCGATGGCGACATCGTCGTGGTGGAAGCCAAGGGCGACAACGTCACGCCCGAAGGCGTCCGTTACGACAACGACTATTGTCTCGTGTTTCGCCTGGAGGACGGCAAGATCAAGGAGATCCGGGAATATTGCGACTCGGTCCTGACCGAGAGGGCGCTCGGTCCTTTTCCGCAAGCGGGTGTGAGGGCTGCGAGCTGAGTGGATTGAGCTGCATCCCGTCCGCCGGCCGATCTCGTCCGTCAGAGCCGGTGATGATCGTGCGGGCCTGGCAGACGCTGGTCGAGATGGTTCGTATCAGGCGCGAGCGGTCTCGGGCACGGTGTCAGCTCGCCGCCATGACCGAACGGGAGCTTCAGGACTGTGGGATGACCCGGGCGGAGATTGCGTACGAGCTGAAGAAGCCTGTCCGGCGGAAGTAGGGAGCGGGAGCAACTGCCGACAAAATCAGCAGGTTTTGTCGGCGCTGCCGCAGCTCTGCGCGAACAATTGGAAGGTTCAATTAACGAGTGTCCCCCATTGTGTCGCGGTGCAGCGTGAGTCGCAAAGACGCGACACGCGGCTGCCGGGGTGGCCGGTGACGATCGCCGGAATCGTTCGGCCGCTCGAAGTGAAATGCATCTGGGTGGACAGTGGGAATGCCGAAGTTTCGTTTGCGGATCAGGGGACGCCTGTACGCAGGCTTCATGGCCCTCGTGGCGGTCGGTCTGGTGATGGCGGTGGTCGCCGTCTGGAATTTGCGGGCGGTGCAGGATCAGGTCGCAAGACAATCCGCGCTCTCGGACAGCACGGCGCGGGTGCTGGAGATATCGACCCATCTTCAGGCGATCCAGCGCGCCAATCTGCGTTACGTCTACGACGCCAACGAACCCGCAATGAAAGAGGCGCAAGAGCGGGAGACCGCGGCGACCGAGCTGTTGCAGGTCGGGGCGAAGGGCACGCTCTCGGAGGAGCGGCGAGCGCTCTACAACGGCCTCATCGGCGACATCGCCAAGATGCGACGCCTGCGTGACAATCTCGGGGATGCCGTCAACGAGGCGAGAACGGGCAAGGCGACGCTGCTGCCGAGCGGGGAGGAGCTGGCCGTCAAGATGGGCAAGCTGGTCGATGCGGCGCGCGCCGCCGTCGATGAAGACACCGCGGCCCTGGTCGCCGACCTCGAATCCAGGATCCTCCTTGTCCGGGTCGCAAACTGGCGTTTCCTGGCCCTGCGCGACGCGCAGGGACCGGCGAATTTCAGGGCGAGTGTGGACAGGGCTGCGCAACGGCTCGCGGCGATCGAGAAAAGCCCGCAGGCCGCGGATTTGCGCGCCACGATCGCGCCGGTGAAGACCTCGCTCGGAATCTATAAATCCGCGTTCGAGACGACATCGGCCGCGATGCTTCAGGCCGACGAGATCTATCACAAGAACCTCGCGCCCCTCATCGTCGAGAGCATCGGCAGGCTCAAGGCCGCAGAGACGACGCTGAAGAAGGACTATCAGGAATCGCGCAACCATGCCGCAGCCGTGATCGCCGGCACGACGACCGTTCAGGAGATCGCCGGCGGCCTCGCCATCCTGTTCGGCGGCATCGTCGCCTTCCTGATCGCCCGCAGCATCGTCGGTCCCCTGACCTCGATGACGCGTGCGATGGGGCGGCTGGCCGGCGGTGATCTCGACATCGAGATTCCCGGGCGCGGCAAGGCCGACGAGACCGGCGACATGGCCAAGGCGATCCAGGTGTTCAAGGACAACATGATCGACACCGAGCGCATGCGCGCCGAACAGGCCGAGCTCGAGGCGCGGCAGGCCGAGAGCCGCAAGAAAGACATGGTCAGGCTCGCCGACCAATTCGAGCAGGCTGTCGGCGAGATCGTCAACACCGTGTCGGCGGCGTCGAACGAGCTGGAAGCCTCCGCCGGCACGCTGACCACGACCGCCTCGCGCGCCCAGGATCTGTCGACCGAAGTGGCATCCGCATCGCAGGAAGCCACCGCCAACGTGCAGGCGGTCGCATCCGCCACCGAGGAACTGTCCTCCTCGGTGAGCGAGATCGCCCGCCAGGTGCAGGAATCCGCCCGCATCGCGGGTGAGGCCGTCGGGCAGGCGAGCAGGACCAATGACCGCGTCGGCGAGCTCTCCAAGGCGGCCGCCCGGATCGGCGACGTGGTCGAGCTGATCAGCACAATAGCCGGCCAGACCAATCTCCTCGCGCTCAACGCCACCATCGAGGCCGCGCGCGCGGGCGAAGCCGGCCGCGGCTTTGCCGTGGTCGCCTCCGAGGTCAAGGCGCTCGCGGAGCAGACGGCGAGGGCGACCGGCGAGATCGGCCAGCAGATCGCCAACATCCAGGCCGCCACCGAGCAATCGGTCGGCGCCATCAGGGAGATCAGCGGCACCATCGAGCGGCTGTCGGAGATTTCCTCAGCGGTCGCCGCCGCCGTGGAAGAGCAGGGCGCCGCCACGCAGGAAATCTCGCGCAACGTGCAGCAGGCCGCTCACGGGACCCAGCGCGTCTCGACCAATATCGGCGACGTGCAGCGTGGGGCCTCCGAGACCGGCTCGGCTTCGTCGCAGGTGCTCTCGGCGGCGCGCTCGCTGTCGGCGGACAGCAACCGCTTGAAGGTCGAAGTCGCCAGGTTCCTGGAGACGGTTCACGCCGCCTGAGCTTTAAAAGCAAGAGGCCACGCGCATGCGCGTGGCCTCGAAGAACGGCGCGCGATCAGGCCGCTTTCGTTTTCATGTGCTTGAACATGTTGGCTCTCGCCTCGTCGTCCATCTCGGCCTTGAAGGTGAACTTGTCCTTCAAGGCGATCGCGCGCGCCGCCGCGGGCCGCGCCGAGATCTCGTCCACCAGTCGCTTCACGTTCGGGTATCGCGCGAAGGCGTCGTCGCCGAGCTTGAACGGCACCATCCGCGCCCAGCCCCACAGCGCCATGTCGACGATCGAATAGTCATCGCCGACCATGTAGCGGCGGCCTTTGAGGTGACCGTCGAGAACCCTGTAGTGGCGATCGGTCTCGTACTGGTAGCGGTTGTGGGCGTAGTCGTGGTTCTGGTCCTTCGGCGCAAAATGCTTGAAGTGCACGGCCTGACCCGAATAGGGCCCGACGCCGGTCGCGATGAACATCAGCCACGACAGCGTCTCGCCGCGCACGCTGGCGGCGGGCAGGAATTTTCCGGTCTTCTCGGCGAGATAGAGCAGGATGGCGTTCGAGTCGAACACGATGGTGCCATTGTCATCGATCGCCGGCACCTTGCCGTTCGGATTGATCTTGAGGAATTCCGGCGTGAATTGCTCGCCCTTGCGGGTGTCGACCGCGACCGGCTCGAAGGGCAGGCCGGACTCTTCGAGATAAAGCGCGACCTTGGTCGGGTTCGGCGATCCGTTGAAATAGAATTTGAGCATCGATCATCTCCCCAGGGGGTTGTTGCCGAGAGCGAGCGCAGCATCATTGCAGCGAGGCCGCTTGTCTTGCCCGAACCTTTCGGAAGCGCAACCGGCGAGTTTGCCGGGCGGTATCTGCGCGCAGCGCAGATCAGGCGGCGTAACAGAGGCCGATCGCCGCCGTAATGATCATCGCCGCGCCGACCGCTTCCAGGCGCAGGCCGAGTCGCGTGGCGAGATGCATATCGGACGCCCGCGCCTTGCGCTCCGTTCCGCGCGCGTAACCGTGCACGATGACGTCGTGATTGAAATTGTCGTGGGCCTCGTTGCTGCTGGCGAGCCCGACACAGACCACGAGCACGCCAAACAAGGCGAGGCCGAAAAATCCCAAGAGCGCAATCAGGAACATCGGAAACATGCCGAGCAGGAAGATCGGCAGCAGCGGCACCAGCAGCAATGTCTCGGACTGTCGTCGCATGGGAGGACCGGTCGGGACGAGACTGATCGGGCGAATCTAGTCCTGGCGGGGGCGGCATTCAAGCACCGCCGCCGTCATTCCGGGGCGCGCCTCTTGGCGCGAGCCCGGAATCCATTGGGCGGCTTGCGCTGTGGTTCGATGGATTCCGGGTTCTCGCTGCGCGAGCCCCGCAATGACGATGGAGGGACCTTACTCCGCCGCCATGCCGGCGCGGATCTCGGCGCGCAGCTCGTCGATCAGCTTGAGGCCCTTCTTGGTCTCGACGTGCCAGAAGGTCCAGCCGTTGCAGGCGGCCGAGCCTTGCGCCACGGCGCCGATGCGGTGGATCGAGCCGACCTTGTCGCCGAACATGATGGCGCCGTCGGCGCGCACGAGGGCGCCGAGTTTCTTCTTGGCGTCGAACAGTTTCGTGCCGGGAATGATCATGCCGCGCTCGATCAGCTCGGAGAATGCGACCCGCGGCGCCTCGCGCGCGGTCATGAATGGGGCGAGGCTCTGTTCCGGCAGCGGCTCGACCGCCGCGATGCGGGCTTCGGCCGCCTTCGCATAGGTCTTGTCACGCTCGAATCCGATATAGGAGCGGCCGAGACGCTTTGCGACCGCACCGGTGGTGCCGGTGCCGTTGAAGGGATCGATCACGAGATCGCCGGGCTTGGATGAGGACAGCAGCACACGCGCGAGCAGGCCCTCCGGCTTCTGCGTCGGATGAACTTTCTTGCCGTCGGCGCCTTTGAGGCGCTCCTCGCCGGTGCAGAGCGGGATCAGCCAGTCGGAACGCGCCTGCACGTCCTCGTTCGCGGCTTTCAGGGCCTCGTAGTTGAACGTGTAGCCCCTGGCCTTCTCGTCGCGCGCGGCCCAGATCATGGTCTCGTGCGCGTTGGTGAAGCGGCGGCCGCGGAAATTCGGCATCGGATTGGTCTTGCGCCAGACGATATCGTTCAGGAGCCAGAAGCCGAGATCCTGCATGATGGCGCCGACGCGAAAGATGTTGTGATAGGAGCCGATCACCCAGATCGTCGCCGACGGCTTCATCGCGCGGCGGGCGGCAAGCAGCCAGGCGCGGGTGAAATCGTCATAGGCGGAGAACGAATCGAACTTGTCCCATTCGTCGTCGACGGCATCGACATGGGATTCGTCAGGACGCTTGAGATCGCCCTTGAGCTGGAGATTGTAGGGCGGATCGGCGAACACGAGGTCGACCGAACCGGCCTGAAGCTTCGACATCTCGGCGACGCAATCGCCGAGGATGATGCGATGCGAAGGGGACTCAAAATTTGTGCGGGGCGCCCTTGCAGACGCCCCGCGACGCGACTCTACCATGACTCAAGAACTCTGACTCAGGCGACGCTGTCGGCGACGCGGGACCAAACAACCGACTGACCGCTACATTGAAGCGGCAAAGTAAAAATCGACTTAACCCGCCGCTTTCGTGAGCAGCCTCCGCATCGCGCGTCGTGTGCGGGACGTTGCGCGCATTCGCCGTGTTTTACAGTGCATTTCGTGCTTCTTCGCCTCACGCGAGCAGTCGAGGCTTCAGAAAAGATCCAAATTTCTCTCGGAAAAAATTGCTCGACCCTCGGAAAAAATTGCTGGCATCGGCATGGTGTCGCACTAGGCAATTTTTGCCGGCCACGATATTGATAAACGCAACGGAAATTTTACCTGTGTGGCGCGTTGAGCTTTGGCGCTCATGTGCCCGACGAAGCCGACTAAACCAGGGACCCCCAGGGGAAAGGCCGCCATGCGTTACGATGACTTCCGCCGCAGCGACGACATCGAGGATCGTCGCGACGAAGGTGGTGGGTTTGGCGGCGGCGGAGGAGGCGGGTTCGGGCTGCCGATGGGCGGCGGCGGGCTCGGCATCGGCACCATCATCATACTCGGCCTGGTCGGCTACGCCTTCGGCATCGACCCGCGCATCCTGATCGGCGGCGCCGAGATCCTCACCGGCGGCGGCCATGCGCCGACCTACCAGACCGACCGCCAGGCCTCATCCGGCAAGCGCGGCGCGCCGACCGACGAGATGGGCAGCATGATCTCCGGCATTCTCGGCGAGATCGACGATCGCTGGAGCGAGATCTTCCAGGCCAGCGGCCAGTCCTATACCGGTCCGAAGATCGTACTGTTCCGCAACGCCACCAATGGCGGCCGTTGCGGGATGGCGCAGTCGGCGATGGGGCCGTTCTATTGTCCGCCCGATCGCACCATCTTCCTCGACACCGGCTTCTTCCGAGAGGTCGAGACGCGCTTCCGCGGCTGCTCCGGCAAGTCCGCCTGTAACTTCACCACCGCCTACATCATTGCGCATGAGGCCGGCCATCACATCCAGAACCTGCTCGGCATCATTCCGCGCGTGACGCGGCTGCAGCAGCAGGCCGGCAGCAAGGCCGAGGCGAATGCGCTTCAGGTGAAGGTGGAATTGCAGGCCGACTGCCTGTCCGGCGTCTGGGTCAACCGCGAGGCCAAGAAGCGTCCGAACTTCCTGGAGCCCGGCGACATCGACGCCGCGCTGACCACGGCGAGCGCGATCGGCGACGATACGCTCCAGCGCCAGGCGACGGGTCGCGTCGTGCCCGATTCCTTCACCCACGGTTCGGCGGCGCAACGCAAGCAGTGGTTCATGACCGGCTACCAGCAGGGATCGGTGCAGGCCTGCAACACGTTCGGTGCCGGGGCGCTGTAACGAAGGCTTCGTGCCCCGGACGCAGCGCGGCACGAATTATGTTGCGCGGTTGCGCTTCTGAGGATTCAGAAGTAGTGGCGTCATCCTGAGGTGCTCGCCGCTTCGGCGAGCCTCGAAGGATGACGGCGGTGGGCGGGATAGAAGGTGCGATACAATGGCCTCCATCGACGAGACAAAGCAATTCATCCCGCTCAACATCGCGGTGCTCACCGTATCAGACACGCGCGCCCTCGCCGACGACAAGTCGGGCCAGACGCTGGCCGACCGTCTCCTAGCTGCCGGCCATAAGCTCGCCGCGCGCGAGATCGTCACCGACGACATCGAGGCGATCCGCAACGTGATCCGCCGCTGGATCGCGGATGCCGGCATCGACGTCGTCATCACCACCGGCGGCACCGGCTTCACCGGGCGCGACGTCACGCCGGAGGCGATCGAGCCGCTGTTCGAGAAGCGCATGGATGGTTTCTCGATCGCGTTCCATATGCTGAGCCACGCCAAGATCGGCGCGTCGACGATCCAGAGCCGCGCCACTGCGGGCGTCGCCGGCGCGACCTACATCTTCTGCCTGCCAGGTTCGCCCGGCGCCTGCCGCGACGGCTGGGACGGCATCCTTGCCGCTCAGCTCGACTACCGCACGCGGCCCTGCAATTTCGTCGAGATCATGCCGCGGTTAGATGAGCATCTGCGGAGACCGAAGGCGCAGGGCGCGACGGTGTAAGCACGGATAGCTCCGGCGTCTCTCCACACCATCAGTATTTTAGGGTGGGCAAAGCGAAGCGTGCCCACCACTCCTGTCGCAATGCTAGATCGGTGGGCACGGCGCTAATGCGCCTTTGCCCACCCTACGATTCCAGACTCGCGGCGAGAGACCCTCACCCAACCGAGTTCGTATCCGCCAGCGGAGATGCCCTCTCCCGCAAGGGGAGAGGGCGCAATCATGCGCATGCCGCCCGCCGCGAGATCAGAGATCCAGCTCCCAGGTCTCGCCGACCAGATCGGCACCGAAGCTGTGGTGCTTCTCTTCCTTCACGAGCTTGAAGCCTGCACTTTGATAGATGCTGCGCGCGGCGACGAGGATGCTCTGCGTCCACAGCGTCATCTTGCTGTATCCCCTCTCGCGTGCGCCTTGGATGCATTGCTCGACCAGTGCGCGGCCGACACCGAGCCCTCGTGCTTTCTTCTCCACCTGCAAGAGGCGCAGCTTGGCGATCTCATCCGAGGCCTTGACCAGAAAGATCGAGCCGACCGGCTCGCCACCTACTTCCGCGATCCAGCAGTGCTCGCGCGCGGCGTCGTAGTTTCTGATGAACTGTGCACAGATCTCGGCGACCAGCGCCTCGTAGCTGATATCCCAGTTGTAATCCGCGGCGTAGGCGGCGGCCTGTCGGGAGATGACCCAGCCCATGTCACCGACGCGATGGCTGCGCAGCATGAAAGCCGCGGGCTGGCTTCGACGTTGCTCCAGCACAGCCTCGATGGTCGCCATAGCCTGCGTGAGCCGCGTTGCATCGCTGGCCGAAAGCTGAGCCAGCATGGCGGCAACGTCGTTTTGCGAGCCTAGGTTCAGCTTGGCGAAGGCCTGGCGGCCCTTGGCGGTGAGGCTGAGCTGGTATTGCCTGCGATCTGCGGGCAGGGGTCTTCGCGTGATCAGCCCCTTTTCGTCGAAGCTCTGTACGATGCGGCTGAGATAGCCGGGGTCAAGACCAAGCTCGTTTCCGATCTCTTTGGCTGCCAGGTCGTCGCGATGCGCGAGTTCATAGAGCACCCGGGCCTCGCTGAGCGAAAACGGGCTCTTTCCAAGGTGCTGGTCGAGCACACCAAGCTTGCGGGTATAGAAGCGGTTGAAGGCGCGGACCGCTCCGATGTGGTCGTCGGTAGCTTCAAAGGACATGGGTCACCTCGATACTTGCCATTGTCAAACAATTATTTGACTTTGGCAAGTATTGGAGGTTTCAGCCGACCATGACGATCCGGCTGCGCAACATGGTCCGGGACGAGCGGCCGAGCCGCCGGAGCAGCCGTGCCTCGGACCGGCGGGCCTGCGGCGGGTAGCCGCCGATCCGGTCATAATGATCGCGCGCGATCAAAAGCCCCTGATCGCCAAACGGGCCGACGAGCTTGCGCGCCACGGCGCGGAGGATGTCGCCGAGCCCGGTGTCGGCGTAGGGCGAGCGCGCATAGCGAAACACCGCCGCTCGATCGCGGCCGCTGCTCGACACGGCCTGGATGAACTGGTTGGTCTCCTCGATCCAGCCGGTTTCCAGCACCGCGCCAGCGGGGAGGAACATCAGCCACGGCGAACGGGCCTGGAGGGCGCCGGCGGCGCGCGCGGCCCCTTGCGAAGAGCCCTCGAAGCCGATGAAGCGGCAACCTGCGACGTCGGCGACGCGCTCGATGACGCCGTTGCGGGTGCCGTCGACCAGGATCACTTCCCGGATGATGCCGGCCGCGGCGCCGGGGACGAGCGCGGCCAGCGTTGCGACTGCCGTCTGCTCGACGCCTTCGGTCGGAATGATGACGCTCAGCATAATTGAAGCTTCAATATCTGCACTTCGGAAGAAGCGTAGCTTTTCATGATGTTGTCATAAACACGTGGCGTTGCCGAGTGCAACTTTTTCGGCGGGGCTTCGGCATGCAATGGTAAACTCGCAACCAAATGTGTCGCGCGCGGGATGGTATTTTGGTCGAATGTTTCGGCACAAGCTCGTCCGGTCCGTATTAACCCGGAGCCCGACGATGATGTTGCGCGGCGCAGGGCAGTTCGCAACCGTCCAAGGAGAGGATGGGATGCAACCAACCGTCGAACGGGAACGATGTGCGACTTGGGTGCTGACTTGGGCGCTGATTGGTGCTGACGGAGGCTTTGCATGAATGCCGATCAACTCGCCGTCAACGCGACGGCAGCAACGCCGAAGCAGGACGCCGCGCCGACCCTGCGGGTTCGCGCGCTGATGTTGGGCGACCGCATCAATGCCTCCGGCCTCGAGATCGGCACGCTGGTCTCCTCGACGCCGGCTGCCTTCCGCGTCCACGCCGGACTTGTCGTGATTTTCCGCTACGGCGTCGTGGTGCTGATCGGTCTTCTGCCCTCGGAGGAGAAGGTGCTGATCGACAGCCTGAAGCCGCGGGTGATCGGCGAGCTCAGTCCTCATGAGGAAGAGACCGCGCAGGCGCAGCTCTGCAAGGACGAGAATGTCGAGGCGATCCAGCCGGGCGGGCCGATCTGCCTCGCCAAATTCTCCGACGACCGGCTGCTCCTGATCGCGGATGCGCTCGCCAAGAGCACGTCGCTCGCCCGCGACGAGCGGCGCGTCGCGGCGGTCTTCGACGTGATCGAGCCGTTTGCACGGGAGCTCGCCGAGCGCGGCCGCACGCCGCGGCGGCGCAAGGGCATTTTACAGCTGATCGGCAATGCGCTTCTTGTCCAGCAGCGTGTCGCGGGCCGTGTTGCCGTCGCCGAGAAACCCGACGTGCTCTGGGAGAAGCCCGAGCTCGACCGGCTCTATGCTCGTCTCGAGGACGAGTATGAGCTGAAGGAGCGCCTCGACACGCTCGAGCGCAAGCTCACAGCGGTGTCGGAGACCGCCAACGCATTGACCGACATCATCGACACCCAGCGCTCGCTCCGCCTCGAAATCGCGGTCGTGGTGCTGATCGTGATCGAGGTCGCGATCGGGTGCTTTCAGATATGGTCGGGGACGCATTAGCCAAGCTGAATTTTGTTCGCGAGCGAGACGCGTTACTGTGCCCTCTCCCCTTGTGGGAGAGGGCGGCGACGCTGGTCGACACAAGCTCACTTCGGTGAGGGGTTGTCGCCGCATAATCGCCGGTGCGTTGTGATGCGTTGCTTTGCCGCATTCGTCGTCATTGCGAGCGGAGCGAAGCAATCCAGAGTCCCGCCGCCAGTCTGGATTGCTCGCAATGACGGATTGGCGGCCATCACGGGCTAATCGGATAAGACTCTATTGTCTGCAGCACCGCCGCACAATGCCGCGCGATCGTTAGTTCCTCATTCGTTGGAATGACGAACACCTCAACAGCGCTATCGCCCCCGCTGATGCGCTCGCGCGCGGCATCATTCGCCGCGGCATCGATGCTCACACCGAGCCAGCTAAGACGTTCGCCGATCGCGCTGCGGATCTCCTTCGCATGCTCGCCGATGCCGCCGGTGAACACCAGGCAGTCCAATCCTTCAAGCGTGGTCGCCATCATCGCGATCTGCTGCGCCGCTCGGAAAACGAACAGATCGACCGCCTCCCGTGCCGCAGCCTCGCTGCTTGCGAGCAGCGTGCGCATGTCCGCGGAGATGCCGGAGACGCCGCGCAGGCCGGACTCGTTGTAGAGCAGATGCTGTATATCCTCGCTGGACATGTTCTGGTGCTGTTGCAGATAGAGCAGCACGCCGGGATCGATGGCGCCGCAGCGCGTCCCCATCACGAGGCCATCGAGCGGTGTCAGTCCCATCGTGGTGTCGACGCTGCGGCCATCGCGCAGCGCGCAAAGGCTCGCCCCGTTGCCCAGATGCGCGATGACGGTGCGCTTTGCGACGAGCTGCGGCGCGATTGCCGCGAGGCGCCCCGCGACATATTCGAAGGAGAGGCCGTGAAACCCGTAGCGCCGGACGCCGCGCTCCTCATAGCGCCTCGGAATGGCGAAACGGCTCGCGGGCTGGGCCATGCTGTGATGAAAGGCGGTGTCGAAGCAGGCGATCTGCGTCAGACCGGGGCGGATCGCCTGGATGGTGCGAACCGGCTCGAGGCAACGCGGCTGATGCAGCGGAGCCAGCGGCGTCAGCGCCGCCAGCTTGGCGTAGACGTCGTCCGTCAGTTCGACCGGGCCGGAGTAATCCGGACCGCCGTGGACGATGCGGTGACCGATGGCGCGCAGACGATGCTCGCCAAAACGCTCGTCGATGAACGCCAGCACCTCGGCGAACAGATGACCACTGTTCGTATCGGATGCGTCCTTCCGCGCCTCGAACATTGTCTCGCCCGCTGGGCTCTTCACCACGAGCCGGGGCGCTGCCTCGTGCTCGTCGAGCAAGCCGTTGCAGAGCAGGTCGGGGCCGGACGCCGGCAGCTCGAACAGGCCGAACTTGATGCTCGATGATCCCGAGTTGAGCACAAGGACGGTATCCGACATGGCTTCAGTCGCCGGCTTTGGCCGGCGTGTTGCCGCCGGCGCTGTTTGGCCAGACCCAATCGCGGACCTCAGGCATGTCCTCGCCATGCTCGCGGACATAGCGGGAATGTTCGATCAGCTTGTCGCGGAACTGTTGCTTGACCTGCGCAGCCCTGGTCGCAAGCCCCGGCACGCGCTCGATCGCCTCGATGGCGAGATGGTAGCGGTCGAGCTCATTGAGCACGACCATGTCGAACGGCGTCGTCGTGGTGCCTTCCTCGGCAAATCCGCGCACATGCATGCCGGCATGGTTGGTGCGGTTATAGGTCAGCCGGTGAATGAGATAAGGATAGCCGTGATAGGCGAAGATGACCGGCTTGTCCGATGTGAACAGGCTGTCGAAGTCGCGGTCGGACAGACCGTGCGGATGCTGCTCCTTCGGTTGCAGCGTCATGAGGTCGACGACATTGACGACGCGGATCTTCAGGTCAGGCAGCGCCTTGTGCAAGAGGTCGACGGCGGCGAGCGTCTCCAGTGTCGGCACGTCGCCGGCGCAGGCCATCACCACGTCGGGCTCTGCGTTTGTGTCCTCCGTGCCCGCCCAGGTCCAGATGCCGATCCCGGCATCGCAATGCGTGGCCGCCTCCTGCATCGACAGCCATTGCGGCGCCGGCTGCTTGCCGGCGACGATCACATTGATGCGGTTGTAGGTGCGCAGGCAATGATCGGCGATCCACAGCAGCGTGTTGGTATCAGGCGGGAAATAGATCCGGACGATATCGGCCTTTTTGTTGGCGACGAGATCGACGAAACCAGGGTCCTGATGGCTGAAGCCGTTATGGTCCTGGCGCCAGACATGCGAGGTCAGGAGATAGTTGAGTGAGGCGATCGGGCGCCGCCAGGGCAGATCGCGCGTCACCTTCAGCCATTTGGCGTGCTGGTTGAACATGGAATCCACGATGTGGATGAAGGCCTCATAGCAGGAGAACAAGCCGTGCCTGCCGGTGAGCAGATAGCCTTCGAGCCAGCCCTGGCAGAGATGTTCGCTCAGGACCTCCATCACGCGGCCGTCCTGCGCGAGATGCACGTCGTAAGATTCGATCGGCTCCATCCAGACCCGTTCGGTCGTCTCGAACACCGCATCGAGCCGGTTTGATGCCGTCTCGTCCGGGCCCATGATGCGGAAGTTGCGCGCCTCGGCATTGAGGCGGACGACGTCGCGCAGGAATTTGCCGAGCTCGCGGGTGGCTTCCGCCACCATGCCGCCGGGCTGCGGCACCTCGATTGCGAAGCTGCGGAAGTCCGGCAGCTTCAGCTCCTTCTTCAACAGCCCGCCATTGGCATGCGGATTGGCGCCCATCCGCCGCTGGCCTTCGGGCGCCAGCGCCTGAAGCTCGGGAATGAACGCGCCGCCGGCGTCGAACAACTTGTCCGGCTCATAGCTGCGCATCCAGTCTTCGAGCAGCTTCAGATGCGCCGGGTTCTCGCGGCAGCTCGCAACGGGCACCTGATGCGCGCGCCAAAAACCTTCGACCTTCTTGCCGTCGACCTCCTTCGGGCCGGTCCAGCCCTTGGGGCTGCGCAGCACGATCATCGGCCAGCGCGGTCGCTCGACGTTGCTGCGCCCATCGCGGGCGTGCTGCTGGATCGAACGGATGCTGGCGAGCGCGACGTCGAGCGCGTCCGCCATGGCCTGGTGCATCAATTTGGGATCGTCGCCCGCGACGAACAGCGGCTCGTGGCCGAGCCCGCGGAAGAGATCGCGGATCTCGTCGTCCCGCATCCGCCCGAGCACGGTTGGGTTGGCGATCTTGTAGCCGTTGAGATGCAGGATCGGCAGCACCGCGCCGTCATGGGCAGGGTTGAGGAACTTGTTGGAGTGCCAGGACGCCGCGAGCGGGCCGGTTTCGGCCTCGCCGTCGCCGACGACGCAGGCGACGATGAGGTCGGGATTGTCGAATGCTGCGCCATAGGCGTGCACCAGGGCATAGCCGAGCTCGCCGCCCTCGTGGATCGAGCCCGGCGTTTCCGGCGCCGCATGGCTCGGAATGCCGCCTGGGAAGGAGAACTGCCTGAACAGCTTGCGCAATCCGTCCGCATCCCGGGCGATGTCGGGATAGATCTCGCTGTAGCTGCCTTCCAGGTAGGTGTTGGCGACCATGCCCGGGCCGCCATGGCCGGGGCCGCAGACGTAGATCACGTTGAGGTCAAGCGCCCGGATGACGCGATTGAGATGGGCATAGATGAAGTTCAAACCGGGCGTCGTGCCCCAATGGCCGAGCAGGCGCGGCTTGATGTGCTCGGGCCGCAGCGGCTCGCGCAGCAGCGGATTGTCGAGGAGATAGATTTGCCCGACGGAGAGATAGTTGGCGGCACGCCAGTAGCGATCGAGGAGATCGAGTTCGCTGCTCGCGGCGCGCAATTGTCGTTGACTTGTCATGTTCTTGCCGACCTTCACCCAGCGATCGTCACCAACATTGTTCCGGCGCGATTGATCCCTTCGCCATGAAACGGGATCGCCGCGCCGCCCGTGTTGCGTGAGGTCAAGGGTGCGCGCCGAAAGTTTGGGCAGCGCTACTGTGCATGGGGTTGTTTTCGCGTTTTTTGTTCTTGTTCTTGATTTGTTCCGTTCGGGTGCTATGTTGGCTTCATGAGTCGAGCATCTTCTCGTGCCCTCAAGCACCCGCCGGTCACGGCGCCCTCCGAGCCGGCGGGTGCGCCTTCTGATTTTCCTGCCGATTTTCCCGAGCTTGGCGTCGCCATCGACCGTGCGCGCCGGCGAGGGCGGGGTGCCCAGTCCAATGCCAGCGGCCGCTATGAGGCCGAGGCGCGCGTCGCCTTCGACGATGGCTGGCAGAGCCTGGAGGAGCTGCCGCCGTTCAAGACCACGGTCGCCGTCGATACCTCACGCAAGGTGATCACCCGCAACGATTCCCCCGACATCGGCTTCGACCGCTCGATCAATCCCTATCGCGGCTGCGAGCACGGCTGCGTCTATTGCTTCGCGCGGCCGACCCACGCCTATCTCGGGCTGTCGCCCGGGCTCGACTTCGAGTCGAAGCTGTTCGTGAAGCCCGAGGCGCCGGCGCTGCTCGAGAAGGAGCTCGCAGCCTCAGGCTACGAGCCGCGGATGATCGCGATCGGCACCAATACCGATCCCTATCAGCCAATCGAGCGTGAGCGCAAAATCATGCGCGGCATTCTCGAAGTGCTGGAGCGCACCGGCCATCCCGTCGGCATCGTCACCAAGTCGGCGCTGGTGGTGCGCGACATCGACGTTCTCGCGCCCATGGCGAAGCGCAACCTCGCCAAGGTCGCGATCTCGGTGACGTCACTCGACCCAAAACTTGCGCGCACCATGGAGCCGCGGGCCTCCACGCCGCCGAAGCGGCTGGAGGCGCTCAAGCAGCTCTCGGAGGCCGGCATTCCGACCACGGTGATGGTCGCGCCTGTGATCCCCGCGCTGAACGATTCCGAGATAGAGCGCATCCTCGATGCCGCAGCCCATGCCGGCGTGAAGGAAGCCTCCTACGTGCTGCTGCGGCTGCCGCTCGAGGTGCGCGATCTGTTCCGCGAATGGCTGATGGCGAACTATCCGGACCGTTATCGCCACGTCTTCACGCTGATCCGCGACATGCGCGGTGGCCGTGACTACGATGCAAAATGGGGCGAGCGGATGAAAGGAACCGGCCCGATGGCCTGGACCATCGGCCGCCGCTTCGAGATCGCCTGTGACAGGCTCGGCCTCAACAAACGGCGCTCCAAGCTGACCACGGATCACTTCGCGCGCCCGAAGCGGAACGGCGATCAGCTCAGCCTGTTCTGATCGGGAAGTGGACGAGGGGTAGCATGGTTAGGGAACTCACCGTGCCGGTGGCGCGGCTGACCGTCATCACGCTCGGTGTCAGCGACATCCGCGCCAGCATCGCTTTCTACGACTCGCTCGGTTTCTCGCGCCGGCTGAAGGCGACCGGTGAGGCGGTCGCCTTCTACGATACCGGTGGTCCGGTGCTAGCCCTGTATCCCTGGGATCAGCTCGCTGCCGACGCGGCGTTGCCGGACAATCCGAGGCCGTCGACCTTTCGTGGGATGACGCTCGCTTGGAACTGCCGGACGCGCGCGGAGGTCGATGCGGTGCTGGCTTTCGCTGTCGACAAGGGCGCAGCGCTGCTGAAAGCCGCGCACGAGACCGATTACGGCGGCTATGCAGGTTATTTCACGGACCCCGACGGCCATCCGTGGGAGGTTGTGGTCGCGCCCGGCATCGATGTCGGTGACGATCGGCGGGTGCATCTGGGGGAGTAGGGCGGCTCATCTGAATAACGGGAATTATCTGGGGTTCCCAGTTGCGCTGGCGAAGTCCCTTGCGCACGATCCCGGCCATGATTCGGGACAAGTCCGCCAAGAAGCCGGCCAAAGACGCGCCAAAAAAGAACGGTGCGAAGAAGGCCGCGCCTGCCAAGGCTTCGGAAGCCAAGACGCCGGAAGTCAAGCCGTCGGAGGTTGAGGCTTTAGCCGGCAAGAGTGCGGGCCCGAAAGGCATCATCGCCGTGGCGCCGCCGAGCTTCCGCCGCGAGCGCGCGCTGATCAAGCGCGGCGTCTGGCCGGTCGCGGGCTGCGACGAGGCCGGCCGCGGCCCGCTGGCCGGCCCCGTGGTGGCGGCCGCGGTGATTCTCGATCCCAACCGCATTCCGCGTGGCATCGACGATTCCAAGCGGCTGACAGTGGAGGAGCGCGAAAAGCTGTTCGACAAGATCTGCGCCAGCGCGCAGGTCTCGGTTGTCGTGGCTTCGCCCGCGCGGATCGACCGCGACAACATCCTGCGCGCCTCGCTGTGGGCGCTGAAGCGTGCCGTGGTGGCGTTGCCCGAGACGCCGCGCCATGTCTTCGTCGACGGCCGCGACCGGCTCGATACGGAATGCGACTGCGAGGCCGTGATCGGTGGCGACGGCATCGTGCTGTCGATCGCGGCAGCCTCTATCGTCGCCAAGGTCACGCGCGACCGGCTGATGTGCGCGCTGGCGCAAGACTGCCCCGGCTACGGCTTCGAGCAGCACAAGGGTTACGCCGTGCCCGAGCATCTCGACGCCCTCGACCGCCTCGGCCCCTCCATCCACCACCGCCGCTTCTTCGCCCCCGTCGCGGCCGCCCGCGCCAAGCATATGCCCTGGACCATCGAGCCGGTGCAGGATCTGTTCTCCGTCACCGAGGTCGAGATGGAGGTGGAGGCGGGTGTCGAAGCCGGCCCCTCCACAGGTCTCTAGGACTCCGTTTTTCGCTGCGGCCTCTTTGCCTCCCCCGCGCGCGGGGAGAGGGGAAGAGGTACACTGTCGGGGAGAGGCAGCAGACCGAAGTTGCCACGACGCGCAGCGCCCTTTATCAAAACAGATGTGAGCGAATAGGGCCGGCTGGACGGGTTGGCTGCATCTTTCGGACCTTGCATGCGGTTTACCTCCCTGGTCATCGAGCTCATTCGCGCCCGGCCGCGGCTGATCGTGTGGATCGCCGTGTTGCTTCAGGCGGCGATGTGGCTGTTCGTGGCGCTGGTGTTCTACCGCAGCCCGCCCGGCACCCTTGCGACGCTGCTGGCTTTCGGCCGCGAGTACCAAGTCGGCACCGATCTCGGCCCTCCCTTGCCGATCTGGCTCGCCGACATTGCCTATCGCGCCGCCGGCGGTCACATGTTCGGCGTCTATGTGCTCGCCCAGCTCTGCGAGATCGCGACCTTCATCGCGCTCTTTCATCTGTCTCGCGCCGTGGTCGGCTCCCAGCAGGCCGTGCTCGCCGTGCTGCTGACCATGACCGTGCTGGCCTTCTCCTCGTCCGCGCTCGACTTCGGCCCGCTGGTGCTGGCGCGACCGCTTTGGGCGCTGCTGCTGTTGCACTCCTGGCAGATCATCGGCCAGCGCCGCGGCAATGCCTGGTTCGCTTGGTCGATCGAAGCCGGCCTGTTGTTGCTCACGACGCCCGCCGCAATCTTCCTCCTCCTGCTGATCGTCGTCTTCGCGATCTCGACCGCACGCGGCCGCAGGACGCTGTGGGGGCTCGATCCGCTGTTTGCGCTGATCGTCGTTGCCGTGCTGGCGCTGCCCTACGTGGTCTGGCTGATGCGGGCCGAGACGTTGACCATGCCGGCCTTGCCGCAGGTTTCGGAGCTTAGCGCCCGCGCTCTGCACGCAGCCTGGCTGCTCGGCGGGCTCGTGGTTGGGGCGGCGGCGATTCCGGCGCTGACCTTCCTCAACACTGGGATGTTCGCCGACAAGGGCGAGGAAGCGCCGATCATCTATCGCCCGCCGGTCGAGCCGCTCGCGCGCAACTTCGTCTATTTCTTCGCGCTGGCGCCGCCGCTCGGCGCGGTGCTGATCTCCGGTCTGCTTGGGCTGGAATCCGCCGCCGGCGGCGCCGGTGTCGTGCTCGTCATGTCCGGGCTTGTCGTGGTGGTTGCCGCAGGGGATCTCATCGCGATGCGCCGCGCGCGGATGCTGCGCATGGTATGGGCCGCCGCCGTCGTGGCGCCCGCCATCGGCGTCGTGCTCGCCGTCCTGGTCATGCCCTGGACCGGTACCGGCGAGATCGCGACCTCGATGCCGGCGCGCGCGATCTCCGATTTCTTCGACGAGAGCTTCGCCCGCCGCACCAACCATCGCCTGCGCGCGGTCGCCGGCGAGACCCAGCTTGCGAGCCTGATCACGCTGCATTCCGGGCGGCCGCATCTCTTCATCGACGCCGACCCGGCGCGCACGCCGTGGATGAATCAGGCCAGGTTCAGCGAGACCGGCGGCGTCGTGGTCTGGCGCGCCTCGGATACCGCCGGCACCCCGCCGCCGGAGATCCTCAAGCGCTTCCCCGGCATCGTGCCGGAAGTCCCGCGCGCCTTCGAATGGCTGGTGAACGGCCGCCAGCAACTGCTGCGCATCGGCTGGGCCATCGTGCGGCCGAAGGGGACTTAGCGCGGTCTCTCCGTCGTCATTGCGAGCGGAGCGAAGCAATCCAGAGTCTTTCCGCGGTGGCAGCCTGGATTGCTTCGCTCCGCTCGCAATGACGGGGAGGGAGCATCCCGCCCCTCACGTGCCCGCCAGCACCTTTGCGACCGCGCGCAGATCCTGCCAGGCCAGCCGCTTGTAAGACGGCGAGCGGAGCAGGTACGCCGGGTGAAATGTCGGCAACGCGCGGATGGTGCGCTGGCCGGTGTCGTAGTCGAACCAGCGGCCGCGGGTGCGCATGATGCCTTCGCGCGTCGACAGCAGCGTCTGCGTCGAGGGATTGCCGAGCGTCACCAGCACATCCGGATTCACCAGCTCGATCTGGCGCTGGATGAAGGGCAGGCAGATTTGGGTCTCCTGCGGCGTCGGCGTGCGATTGCCGGGCGGCCGCCAGGGAATGACGTTGGCGATGTAGGCGGTGGTGCGGTTGAGCCCGATCGCGCCGATCATGAGGTCGAGCAGCTTGCCGCTGCGTCCGACGAAGGGCAGTCCCTCGATGTCCTCGTCGCGCCCGGGCGCCTCGCCGACAAACATGATGCGCGCCTTAGGATTGCCGTCGGCGAACACCAGCCGCGTCGCGGTATGCTTCAGCGCGCAGCCCTCAAAACTCTGCATCAGCTCGCGCAGCGCCTCCAACGTCGGCGCGGTCCGCGCGGCCTCGCGTGCGGAAGCGATCGCGACGTCGGGCGCTGGGGCGGCTTCGCCGCGCAGGACCGTCGGCGCAGCGACCGGCCGCAATGGCTCGACCGGCGGTGCCACGCGCGGGGCCGGCGGCGGGGCATCTAATTCCGCCAGGCGGTCGATTGGTTCCTCCGCGAGCGTGCAGTCGACACCGGCCTCCAGATAGAAGGCGAGAAGCTCACGAACGGTGGGTGCGGGCTCGGGGATCATGGGAAAGTTTGACTATTATATCACCTTGGGCGGCCTTGCATCCCGGCAGAACGCGATTCCGAGGTTGTCCTACCCGGAAAAATCGGAAACAAGAGGGCGCAATCGACCAAGGACCGTCTCAAGGGCTGAGATCAGATGAGCACCGAAGAACTTCCCCCGCGCGAATCCATGGAATTCGACGTCGTCATCGTCGGCGCCGGCCCCTCCGGCCTGTCGGCTGCGATCCGGCTGAAGCAGCTCAACGCCGATCTCAACGTCGTCGTGGTGGAGAAAGGCTCCGAGGTCGGCGCGCACATTCTTTCCGGCGCCGTGATCGACCCGGCGGGGCTCGACAAGCTGATCCCGGACTGGCGCGAGGATTCCGACTGCCCGCTGAAGACGCAGGTGAAGGACGACCGCTTCTACTGGATGACGGGCGCTGGCGCGATCAAGCTGCCGGGCTTCATGATGCCGCCGCTGATGGACAATCATCACTGCTACATCGGCTCGCTCGGCAATGTCTGCCGCTGGCTGGCGCGCAAGGCCGAGGCACTCGGCGTCGAGATCTATCCGGGCTTTGCGGCGGCCGAAGTGCTCTATGACGAGGAGGGCAAGGTCAAGGGCATCGCCACCGGCGACATGGGCATCGGCCGCGACGGCAAGCCGAAAGATTCCTTCACCCGTGGCATGGAATTGCTCGGCAAGTACACGCTGTTCGCCGAAGGCGCCCGAGGCAGCCTGACCAAGCAACTCATCAACAAATTCGCGCTCGACGCCAAGGCCGAGCCACCCAAGTTCGGCATCGGCCTCAAGGAGGTCTGGCAGATCGATGCCGCCAAGCACCAGAAGGGCTTGATCCAGCATTCCTTCGGCTGGCCGCTCGACATGAAGACCGGCGGCGGCTCGTTCCTCTATCACTATGACGACAATCTTGTCGCCGTCGGCTTCGTCGTGCATCTGAATTACGACGATCCCTATCTGTCACCGTTCGACGAATTCCAGCGCTTCAAGACCCATCCCTCGATCCGCGGCACTTTCGAAGGCGCCAAGCGGCTCGCTTATGGTGCGCGCGCCATCACCGAGGGGGGCTATCAGTCGGTGCCGAAGCTGAGCTTCCCCGGCGGCGCGCTGATCGGCTGCGCGGCCGGCTTCGTCAACGTGCCGCGCATCAAGGGCGTGCACAATGCGATGGGCACCGGCATGCTCGCCGCCGAACATGTCGCGGCCGCGATCGCCGCCGAGCGCGCCAATGACGAGCTCGTCGAATACGAGAATGCCTGGCGCACGTCGTCGGTCGGCAAGGATTTGTTCCTGGTCCGCAACGTCAAGCCGCTGTGGTCGAAGTTCGGCACCGTGCTCGGCGTCGCGCTCGGCGGCTTCGACATGTGGTGCAACACGCTGTTCGGCGCATCGCTGTTCGGCACCCAGTCGCATCGCAAGCATGACCGCGCCACACTCGATCCGGCCAAGAGCCACGCGCCGAAGAACTACCCGAAGCCGGACGGCAAAATCACCTTCGACAAGCTGTCCTCGGTGTTTTTGTCCAACACCAATCACGAAGAAGACCAGCCGATCCATCTGAAGGTCACGGACATGGACCTCCAGAAGACCTCGGAGCACGACGTGTTCGCCGGTCCCTCGAACCGCTATTGCCCGGCCGGCGTCTATGAGTGGATTGAGGAGGGTTCTGGCCCGCGCTTCCAGATCAACGCCCAGAATTGCGTTCACTGCAAAACCTGCGACGTGAAGGACCCCAACGGCAACATCACCTGGGTTCCCCCGGAGGGCGGTGGCGGTCCGAATTACGAGGCGATGTAAGCCGGGGAACATGCAGCCTGGGCCGATGTAACCAAGGTTACGCGACCCCGGCAATGTGACGCACGTTCGCGTGAGAACCGGGCCGCGGGAGACGCCCGCGGCCACGATAAGGCCATAGTAGCAGCGTCTTGGGGCGCTCTTGGCCGATTCATCTGACCGATTTGGGACGTGCGGCGGGGATCGCCCGGTCCGAATCCTTGCGGCGAAGCGCCAAAAGCGGCATTGTCGGCCTGACGGTTCCGGGTCCCGATGCCACCGGCCGCGTTCGCATGCGATACGGCCCTCTGCTGCAGACCCAGGCACTACCAACTCAAGGCGAGCCCTGATGTTTTCAAATCGTTTCAACCGCTGGACTGCTGCCGCCATCGCCCTCATGGGCACCGCGTTTGTCGCGGTCCCCGGCGCGGTCCTGGCGCAGACGCCGGATCACCCGGAAAACACGGCGGCGCAGTTTCCGACCCGGAACGATTTGAAGTCGCTCACCGGCGCCGGCAGCTATCTCGCCGCCCGCCACGCCAGCGTCGAGCGCGATGCCTCCTCCGCCGCGGCGTTCTACCGCTCGGCCCTGCGCACCGATCCGAAGAACAACGAACTGCTCGACCGCGCCTTCATCTCCTCGGTCGCCGACGGCGACATCGACGAGGCCGTCAAGCTCGCCGAGCGCATCCTCACCATCGACAAGACCAACCGCGTCGCGCGGCTCGTCGTCGGCGTGCACGATCTCAAGCTGAAGAAGTATGCGACGGCGCAAACCAACATCAACCAGTCGATCCGTGGTCCGATCACCGATCTCGTCGCCACGCTGCTGTCGGGCTGGGCCGCCTATGGTGCGGGCGACGCCAAGGGCGGTGTCGCCACCATCGACAAGCTGGCCGGTCCGGAATGGTATCCGCTGTTCAAGGACCTCCACGCGGGCATGATCCTCGAGCTCTCCGGCAAGGAGAAGGATGCCGGCACCCGCTTCGAGCGCGCCTACAAGCTCGACGATTCCATGCTGCGCGTCACCGAGGCCTATGCGCGCTGGCTGTCGCGCAACAAGGATTCCGCCGCCGCGACCACCGTGTACCAGGCTTTCGACAAGAAGCTCGCCCGCCATCCGCTGATCGTGGAAGGCCTGCGCGAGACCAAGGCCGGCAAGAAGATGCCGCCGCTGGTCGATTCCGCGCAGGCCGGGGCCGCCGAAGCGCTCTACGGCATCGGTGCCACGCTGACCCGCCGCGGCGGCGAGGATCTGGCGCTGGTCTATCTCCAGCTCTCGCTCTACCTCCAGCCCAGCCATCCGCTGGCGCTGCTCTCGCTCGCCGATCTCTATGAATCGGTGAAGCGGCCGCAGATGGCGATCAAGGTCTACGAGCGCGTGCCCTCGTCCTCGCCGCTCAAGCGCAACGCGCAGATCCAGCTCGCAATTGACCTCGATTCCGCGGACCGCACCGACGAGGCGATCAAGATCCTCAAGGGCGTCACGTCGGAGGATTCCAAGGATCTCGAAGCCATCATGGCGCTCGGCAACATCGAGCGCGGCCGCAAGAAGTTCGGCGATTGCGGCGCGACCTATTCGCAAGGCATCGATGTGCTGCCGGCCGGCAACGACAAGGCCAACAGCGTCTGGTACTACTATCGCGGCATCTGCGAGGAGCGCTCCAAGCAGTGGGCCAAGGCCGAATCCGACATGAAGAAAGCGCTCGAGCTGCAGCCCGATCAGCCGCACGTCCTCAACTATCTCGGCTATTCCTGGATCGACCAGGGCGTGAATCTCGACGAAGGCATGAAGATGATCAAGCGCGCCGTCGAGCAGCGTCCCGACGACGGCTATATCGTGGACTCCCTCGGCTGGGCCTATTACCGCATCGGCAATTACGAGGAGGCGGTGAAGAACCTCGAGCGCGCGATCGATCTCAAGCCCGAGGATCCCACCATCAACGATCACCTCGGCGATGCCTATTGGCGCGTCGGCCGCACGCTGGAAGCCAAATTCCAGTGGTCGCATGCGCGCGATCTCAAGCCCGAGCCGGAAGAACTGCCGAAGATCGAGGCCAAGATCGCCAACGGGCTGACCGACGACAATTCGAACTCTTCGGCGGCGCAGGCCGAGAAGAAGAAGGACGACGGCAAGGGCGGCTGAGGTTTGTTGGGGGCGTGTCGCCGATGTCGGCGTTGATTGAAGAGGGACGGGCGAAGGTCAATTTGAGCCTTCGCGTCGTCGGCCGTCGTGCCGATGGCTATCATGATCTCGAAAGCGTGGTTGCGTTTGCCGACTGCGCCGACCGGCTGACGCTGGAGCCGGGTGGCGAACTGAAGCTCACCACCACCGGACCGCTGGCGGCAGCTTGCGGCGACACCGCCGACAATCTCGTGCTCAAGGCCGCCAAGCTTCTCGCCGAGGCTGTGCCCGGCCTGAAGCTGGGCGCCTTCGTGCTCGACAAGGTGCTCCCGGTTGCAGCCGGCATCGGCGGCGGCTCGGCGGATGCCGCGGCGGCGCTGCGGCTCTTGGCGCGTCTCAACGATTTGTCGCTCGATGATTCCCGCGTTCAGAAGGTCGCGCTCGCGACCGGCGCGGACGTGCCGGTATGTGTCCAATCGCGCGCCTGTGACATGACCGGGGTCGGCGAGCAGCTGCTGTCGCTCGCGTTGCCGAGCATGCCCTGCGTCATGGTCAATCCGCGCGTGCCGGTCGCGACCAAGGACGTGTTCAAGGCGCTGGGCCTGCGCAACGGCGAGCTCCTGGTCGGCGTCACCGACGTTATCCGCGCCCCGGCCTGGCCGGAGGAGGGGGCGTCGATCGCTGACTGGGTCGACGTTCTCGAGACCGTCCCCAACGACCTCGAAGCGCCCGCGATGCGCATCGAACCTGTCATCGGCGAGGTGCTGCAGGCCTTGCGCGATTCCGCCGGCGTCAAGCTCGCCCGCATGTCCGGCTCCGGCGCGACGTGCTTTGCGATCTATGGCGCGCCGGCCGAGGCCCATACCGCCGCCGAAAAGATCCGGCGCGATCACCCCGGCTGGTGGGTGCATGCGGGGACGTTGAGCTAGGTATTTCTGCGAAGACGGTGCCGTAGGGTGGGCAAAGCGAAGCGTGCCCACGACTTATTCGTGCAATCTGGATGGTGCGCACGGCGCTGTTGCGCCTTTGCCCATCCTACGGCAGTTGAGTTAGCCGCTGACCGCTGCCAGCCCAAGAAACTTTCGGATCGCGCCCAGCACCTCCTGCGGCCGGTCATGCTGCAGCCAGTGTCCCGCCCCGGCGATGGTCTCGATGCGCGCGTTCCGAAAATACCGTTCCAGGCCTGCTGCCTTTGCGCCCGCCAGAAAACTTTCGCCGGCGTTGAGCAGCAGCGTCGGGCAGGTGATGCGTGACCACAGCGCGACGTGGTCGTCCGACCAGAGCCGGTGCGGCGCGCTGGCGCGCTGGTAGGGATCGAATTTCCAGCTATAGGTGCCGTCCTCGTTCCGCCGCGCGCCATGCGTGGCGAGATGCAGCGCGAGGTCGCGGGCGAGGCGCTTGTTGTGCAGCATCATCTGCGCGGCTGCGGCCTCGAGGCTCGCATAGCGGCGCGGCGTGCGGTCATGCAGCTTGTCGAGCTGGGCGATCCATTTGCCGATGCGCTCATGCACCGGCGGCTTCGGCGTGTCCGGCAACATGGTCACGCCATCGAGGACGATCAGCTTCGCGACCAGATCGGGGAATGATCCTGAAAAGATCAGGCTGACCATGCCGCCCATCGAATGGCCGATGAGCGTCACCTGAGGCGCTGCGATGTTGCGGACGAGCTGGGCAAGATCGTACACATATTCCGTCAGCGCGTAGCTGCCGCCTCGGGTCCAATCGGAATCGCCGTGTCCGCGCAGGTCGGGTGCGAGCACGTGAAAGTGCGGCTGCAACGATTCTGCGATGACGTCCCAGCTGCGGCAATGATCGCGGCCGCCATGGACCAGGATGGCGACGGGCGCGCCGTCGTTGCCCCAGTCGGCATAATGCAGCCGCAGGCCATGCGATTCATAATAGCGGCTTTGCGGGGCGCTAGCCATTTGCCGGCCGCCGCGCCAGTGCGAGCGACAGGCCAAGGCCGGCGATGAAGACGCCCGAGCCTTGCGTAAGTCGCCGCATCAGATGCGGCCTTCCGATCAGCTGCTTGCGCGTTGCTGATGCCATCAGCACCACCGCCACATCGGCGAGCGTGTTCAAGATCACCGAGATCGCGCCGAGCACGATGAAATGCAGCGTGGGGTTCGATCCCGCGGGATCCAGGAATTGCGGAATGAAGGCGAGGAAAAACGCCGCGGTCTTCGGGTTCAGCGCCTCCACCAGCACGCCGTCGCGGAAGGCGCGCTTGTCGCCGACGGGCTCGCTCTCGAGCGACAGCGTCCGGCCGGCGCTGCGGAACGTCTTGATACCGAGCCAGACCAGATAGAGCGCGCCGACGAATTTTACGGCCGCGAACAGTTCGGCACTGGCCAGGATGATCGCGGAGATGCCGAGGCTGCCCGCCACCACATGAACCAGTCCGCCCAGCGACGTGCCCGCGGTTGATGCAAAGCCGCTGATGCGTCCCTCCGACAAGGTCCGTGCCGCGACATAGAAAATGCCGGGACCTGGAATGGCGGCAATGAGACAGGCTGCTGCCAGGAACAGCCAGAAGTTCGTCGTGATCATGCTGTTTTGGTAACGAAGCCTGACGCGATTGCAAGGCCCTCGTTTAGCCCATCCGGCGGAAGATCACGCTGGCATTGACCCCGCCAAAGCCGAAGCCGTTGGAGATGGCATTCTGCATCGGCATCGACCGCGCTGCGCCGGAGACGATGTCGATTCCATCAGCGCCAGGATCCGGGTTTTCGAGATTGAGCGTCGGCGGCGCGATCTGGTCGCGCAAAGCGAGCACCGTGAATATCGCCTCGAGACCGCCTGCGGCGCCAAGCAGATGGCCGGTGGCCGATTTGGTCGCGCTCACGGCAATGCCGCGGTTACGGCCGAACAGCGCGCCGATCGCACCAAGCTCGCTCTCGTCGCCGGCCGGCGTCGACGTCGCATGCGCGTTCAGGTGCTGCAAATCCGTGGGCGCAAGATCCGCCTGCCGAAGCGCGATCTCCATGGCGCGGCGGGCGCCGTCGCCATCGGGCGGACCCGATGTCATGTGATAGGCATCCGCGCTCGTGCCGTAGCCGACGATCTCCGCGATCGGCGTTGCACCGCGCGCCAGCGCATGCTCCAGTCCCTCGATCACCAGGATGCCGGCGCCTTCGCCCATCACAAACCCGTCGCGCTTCCGATCGAACGGGCGCGAGGCGCGCGCGGGCTCGTCGTTGTAGCCGCTCGACAGTGCACGTGCGGCTGCAAAGCCACCGAGGCTGACGATATCGATACAAGCTTCCGCACCGCCGCAGATCGCAACGTCGGCTTCGCCGGCGCGGATCATCCGCGCGGCATCGCCGATCGCCTGCACGCCGGCGGCGCAGGCCGTGACGGGCGTGCCCAGCGCGCCCTTGTAGCCGTATTTGATCGAGACGTGGCCGGCGGCGAGATTGGCGAGGAACGAGGGGATCGTGAACGGCGAGAGCCGGCGCGCGCCGCGCTGCTCGGTGATGCGCACCGCCTCTGCCATCGCCGGAAAGCCGCCGACGCCGGAGGCGATGATCGTCGCAGTCCGTTCCTGCGCCGCTGCGTCTTGCGGCATCCATTTGGCTTGCGTCACCGCTTCTGCGGTGGCGAGCAGCGCGAACAGGATGAAGCGGTCCATCTTGCGCTGGTCTTTTGGCGCGGCCGCCTGTGCGGGATCGAAGCCGCCTTCGGTGTCATCGGCCCTGTCGGGCACGAGCCCGGCAATGCGCGCCGGCAGTGCCTGTGCCCATTCCGGCAACGGGCGCAGCCCGCTTTGGCCGGCCAGCAGCCGGCGCCAGGACAGTTCGACACCGCAGCCAAGCGGCGACACTGCGCCCATTCCGGTCACAACGATACGACGCATGTCAGTCTCCAGCCGGCGCGACGGCCGGGTTCATGGCTTTGAGCGAAGCGAGCCGCGCACGCATCCCGCGGCTGGCGCGGGGGCCTGCGATGACGACTGCATTGGTGAGCGTGATCGGACGCATGTCGGCGGCGTCGACGACGACAGGATCGAGCGGGCGAACGTCGCTTCGGTTCGCCAGCAGGATAGATTCGCCTTTGGGAGCGAGATGCTTGTTGCCCCAGGCGAGCAGCGCCACGATCACGGGGAAGAAATCCCGCGCCTTATCCGTCAGCACATATTCGTAGCGCGGCGGCCGCTCATGATAGCGGCGGCGAACGAACATGCCGCTCTCGGTGAGATGGGCGAGCCGCCGCGACAGGATGTTCGGCGCGATGCCGAGGCTTTGCGAAAACTCGTCGAACTTCGTCGCGCCCTGAAACGCATCCCGCAGGATCAGGATGCTCCACCATTCGCCGACCGTCTCCACGGCGCGGCCGACCGGGCATTCCAGGATGGAAGGGGATTTGGGCTGCATGGCGGGAAGGTAGGGTAGTTACTTTCAAAATGCAAGTTACTGCTACTAGGTGAGCGCGGGTGGAGGCCGGTAAGGAAGCGGCGCGACCGCGGGGCTGTGGGGTGAGTTGAAATGCGAGTTGGCGAAAGATGGTCGTGCGCCACACTCCGTCATTGCGAGCGGAGCGAAGCAATCCAGACTATTTCCGCGGAGGGATTCTGGATTGCTTCGCTGCGCTCGCAATGACGATGTGGAGGCAGCGGTGGGCGATCTCACCGGTGTCGCCGGTGTGTGCCGTAGAGGCGCGCCTAATGCGACCGCGCCAGGCAGAACGCCACGACCTGCTCCAGCGCGCTCTTCATCGGCGAGGACGGGAACAGCGCCAGTGCATCGACGGCCATGGCGCCGTAGTGCTGGGCGCGGCTCAGCGTGTCCTCGAGGGCGCGGTGCTTGTTCATCAGGCCGATGGCGTGGTCGAGATCGGGATCGCCGATCTCGCCGCGCTCCAGTGCCCGGATCCAGAAGGCGCGCTCGGTGTCGTTGCCGCGGCGGAAGGCGAGCACGACGGGCAGGGTGATCTTGCCCTCGCGGAAATCGTCGCCGGTGTTCTTGCCGAGCTTGGCACTCTTGCCACCATAGTCGAGCACGTCATCGACGAGCTGGAAGGCGATGCCGAGATTCATGCCGACCGAGCGGCAGGCGGTCTGCTCCGCCTTCGGACGGTTGGCGATGACAGGGCCGACCTCGCAGGCGGCCGCGAACAGCTCGGCGGTCTTGCCGCGGATCACGGCGAGATATTCGTCCTCGGTGGTCGCGGTGTTCTTGGCAGCCGCGAGCTGCATCACCTCGCCCTCGGCGATGGTGGCGGCGGCCGCGGAGAGGATGTCGAGCGCGCGCAGCGAGCCGACCTCCACCATCATGCGAAAAGCCTGGCCGAGCAGGAAGTCGCCGACCAGCACGCTCGCCTCGTTGCCCCAGAGCATGCGCGCCGACAGCTTGCCGCGGCGCATCTCGCTCTCGTCGACGACGTCGTCGTGGAGCAGGGTCGCGGTGTGCATGAACTCGACGGAGGCGGCGAGCTTGATGTGGCCGTCGCCGGTGTAGCCGGCGAGGTTGGCCATGGCGAGCGTCAGCATCGGCCGCAGTCGTTTTCCTCCGGAGGAAATCAGATGGTTGGCGACCTCCGGGATCATGGTTACATCCGAACCGGTCCGCGACAGGATCGTGGCGTTGACGCGCTCCATGTCACCGGCGACAAGGGTAACCAGCTCTTCGATCGACGCGCCGGGAGTTTCGAAAGGTACGATGACGGCCACGCCGGTCTCCAATATTTGCCCCGGAAGGGCTATTCTGATGGAAAGACAATAGAAACTGGCGGCGGACGCGGCAAGTGCCGCGGAACCATTGACATTTGCCGCTTTCCCCCTTTTTCAGGCAGGAGACCTGCGTTTTGCGTGAACTGGTTCGGACCAACGACATGGTGCTGGTGTCGGCGATCGGCGCACTGCTCGACGGTGCCAACATCCATCATCTGGTGCTGGACCAGAACATGAGCATCATCGAGGGCTCGCTCGGCATTTTGCCGCGCCGTATCCTGGTCCATGAAGACGACGCCCTCGAGGCCCGTCAGCTCCTCACCGAGGCTGGCCTCAGCCACGAACTGCGCGGCGATGATTGAGGCGCCGGCTGATATCACCGAGGACGCCTTTCTCGGCGGGCAGTTACGCCTGAAGCAGAAGCGGTCCGGCCATCGCGCCGGGCACGACGCCATCCTGCTCGCGGCGGCGACCGAGGCCAGGGCAGGCGATCGCGTGGTCGATCTCGGCGCCGGCATCGGCGCGGCGGGCCTCGCGCTCGCCCGGCGCGTGGCGGGGATCAACCTCAGCCTGGTCGAGATCGATCCGAAGCTGGCGGAGCTTGCGCGGGCCAACGCCGCGGCGAATGGAATTGCCGCCGAGGCGATCGTGCTCGACGTCACGGCCGATGCCCAGGCGTTTGCGGCACATGGGCTCGTGCCCGACAGCGTCGACGTGGTGCTGATGAACCCGCCTTTCAACGATCCGGCTCGGCATCGCGGGTCGCCGGACCAGGCGCGTCACACCGCCCATGTCGCGAGCGAGGAGACGCTGAATGCATGGGTGCATGCGGCGCGGCGCATCCTGCAATCGAATGGCGTGCTGACATTGATCTGGCGTGCAGATGGGATCGCCGACGTCCTGGCAGCGCTGTCACGCGGCTTCGGCAGCCTGTCGATTCTTCCGGTTCATGGGGAAGCCGGACGTCCCGCGATCCGGGTGCTGGTGCGCGCGGTCAAAGGCGGCCGGGCGCCGACGCGACTGCTGCCGGGCCTCATGCTCAACGACGAGTCAGGCGTCCCTAAAAAAGAGGTGAAGGAGATTCTGGAGGGGAGGGCGGTGTTGCCGCTGGCGGAGCCGTGACGGCCTACTGCGGAAGCGATTCCGACTGCTGTTCCTGCGGCGTCGTCAGACGGATCGCCATGAATAGCGCACCGATCAGCAGCATCAGCAAATAGATTTTCATGGCGTTCTCCGCTGCCTCATTGCAGCCTCCCAACGGAAAATCTGCAAAACACGTTCCAGGCACTTCCAATGACAGTCGCGTGATAAGAAATGGTTAAGCAGAGGTAACGGCATGGCCGAACAATTGAACGATCGTGAGAGTTCCGGCCTGGCCGACAAGCTCATGCAATATCTGCCGGCGCGTTTCCGGCCCGGCGCGGCAATCGTGCCGGTGGTGCGGCTATCCGGCGTAATCGGCGCAGTGACGCCGCTGCGTCCGGGCATGACGCTCGCGACCGTCGCACGGGTGCTGGAGCGGGCGTTTTCGTATCGGAACGCGAAGGCGGTGGCGCTGGTGATCAATTCGCCCGGCGGCTCGCCGGTGCAGTCGCGCCAGATCTACCTGCGCATCAAGCAGCTCGCGGCGGAGAAGAAGCTGCCCGTGCTGGTCTTCGTCGAGGACGTTGCGGCCTCGGGCGGCTACATGATCGCCTGTGCCGGCGATGAGATCATCTGCGATCCCTCTTCGATCCTCGGCTCGATCGGCGTGGTCGGTGGCAGTTTTGGTTTCCAGGAGGCGATCAGGCGGCTCGGCGTCGAGCGGCGCCTCTACACCGCCGGCGCCCACAAGGCGATGCTCGACCCGTTCCTCCCCGAAAACCCGGATGACGTCGCCAAGCTGAAGGCGATCCAGCGCGAGATCCACCAGATCTTCATCTCGCTGGTAAAGGACAGCCGCGGCGCGCGGCTGAAGGGCGCGGACGACACCCTGTTCACGGGAGAATACTGGGCCGGCGAGAGCGCGATCGCGCTGGGGCTCGCCGACGGCATCGGTGATATCCGCTCAACTCTTCGTGCCCGCTATGGCGAGAAGGTTCTCACCCCCGTGATCGCGCAGCCGACCGGGCTCCTCTCCGGCCTTCTGGGCCGGAAAGCGCCGGGCGCGGGGCAGCTTTCGGCCCTGGAATCAATGGCCGGCCTGCCGGACGAGCTGATCTCGGCAGTCGAGACGCGGGCGATTTGGGCGAAATTCGGGTTCTAGGGCTCGCGCTGCCGCGCCATTTGGCCCCTCGACGCTCCGATTGCGGTGCAGGTCCATCTGCGCAACAATGCGCGTGGGGGCTGAGCATTAGACAAGGATCGACCGATGCCGCCGTTCGTCGCTTTCGCGGGCGTCCTGGGCGGGCTTGCCGTGGTCCGCTGGGCCTACAAGACCGCTGTCCGGATCAACCAGGAGCTGGAGGAGATGCGCCTGTCGCGCGTCACCGAGGCCGCCCCTATGGGGGACATCCAGACGCTGAAACGTGACCCCGTGACCGGAGCTTACCGGCCGGGCTAGCTCTTCCCGCGCGCAAGGTGCGCCTCCTCTCCCGCTTGCGGGGGAGGGCTGGGCGGAGGGTCTCTCCACGAGCGAGGACCCCAAGAGGAGAAAGCCCTCACCCGGCGCTTCGCGCCGACATCTCCCGCAGGCGGGCGAGGTAAGAAAGCCCCCTTCGCCTTGATTCCCATCCCCGCCGTCGATACGGTCCCGCGCGATTCAACCCCCCGCGAGAGCCTGATCTGACGATGGACGCCTCATTGCCCGCCCATATGCGCCCGGAACGCTCGTTCCAGGGCCTGCTCCTGGCCTTGCAGCGCTACTGGGCGGATTACGGCTGCGTGATCCTTCAGCCCTACGACATGGAAGTTGGCGCCGGCACCTTCCACCCCGGGACGACCCTGCGCGCGCTCGGTCCGAGGCCGTGGAATGCCGCCTATGTGCAACCCTCCCGCCGGCCCAAGGACGGCCGCTACGGCGAGAACCCGAACCGGCTCCAGCACTATTATCAGTTCCAGGTCATCCTCAAGCCGTCGCCGCCGAACCTTCAGGAGCTGTACCTGAAGTCGCTCGCGGCCATCGGCATCGATTCCGCCGTGCACGACATCCGCTTCGTCGAGGACGACTGGGAAAGCCCGACGCTGGGCGCCTGGGGCCTGGGGTGGGAGTGCTGGTGCGACGGCATGGAAATCAGCCAGTTCACCTATTTCCAGCAGGTCGCCGGCGTCGAATGCGCGCCGGTCGCGGGCGAGCTCACCTACGGGCTCGAGCGGCTGGCCTGCTATCTGCAAGGCGTCGACCGCATCATGGATCTGAACTTCAACGGTCGTGAGGGCGCCGAGAAGGTCACCTACAAGGAGGTGTTCTTCCAGGCCGAGCAGGAATATTCGCGGCACAATTTCGAGCACGCTGACACCGCGATGCTGTTCGAGCAATTCAAGATGGCCGAAACGGCCTGCAAGAAATACCTCGATGCCGGCTGGAAGGACGAGAAGCGCGAGGCGCATCTGATGGCGCTGCCGGCTTACGACCAGTGCATCAAGGCGAGCCATGTCTTCAACCTGCTCGACGCGCGCGGCGTGATTTCGGTGACGGAGCGACAGAGCTACATCTTCCGGGTCCGCGAGCTGGCGAAAGCCTGCGGCGAAGCCTGGGTGCACACCGAAGCCGGTGGAGCGGCCTGATGCCCGAATTGTTGCTTGAACTGTTCTCGGAAGAAATCCCCGCGCGCATGCAGGCCAAGGCGGCCGACGATCTGCGCCGCCTGGTCACGGACAAGCTCGTCGCCGAAGGCCTCGTCTATGAGGGCGCGAAAGCCTTCGCGACGCCGCGCCGCCTTGCGCTCACCGTGCACGGCATCCCTGCGCGCCAGCCTGATCTCAGGACCGAGCGCCGCGGACCGAAAGTCGGCGGCCCCGATGCGGCCGTGCAGGGCTTTTTGAAAGCGACCGGTCTGAAATCGCTGGACGAAGCCAAGATCCAGCGCGACCCGAAGGGCGACTTCTACATCGCGCTGATTGAGAAGACCGGCCGCGACGCCATCGACGTGCTCGCGGAAATCCTGCCCGTCATCATCCGCACCTTCCCCTGGCCGAAATCGATGCGGTGGGGCGCGCGCTCGGCCAAGCCCGGTTCGCTCAACTGGGTGCGTCCGCTGCACGCGATCACCGCGACCTTCGGCCTCGAGACCGAAGAGCCCGATGTCGTAAAATTCTCGGTCGATGGCATCGAGGCCGGCCAGACCACCTACGGCCATCGCTTCCTCGCGCCATCAGCTATTTCTGTCCGCCGTTTCGAGGACTACGAAGCCAAGCTCCTGAATGCGAAGGTCGTGCTCGACCCTGACAGGCGCAAGGACGCGATCCTGACCGACGCCAAGCAGCTTGCCTTCGCGCAAGGCTTCGAGTTGGTCGAGGACCAGAACCTGCTCGATGAGGTCGCAGGCCTCGTCGAATGGCCGGTCGTGCTGATGGGCTCGTTCGAGCAGGAGTTCTTGAAAACTCCCGACGAGGTGATCCGCGCCACCATCCGCAACAACCAGAAGTGCTTCGTGGTGCGCGACCCCAAGACGGGCAAGCTCGCCAACAAGTTCATCCTGATCGCCAACATCGAGGCCACCGATGGCGGCAAGACCATCATCGGCGGCAACGAGCGCGTGATCCGCGCGCGGCTCAGCGATGCAAAATTCTTCTACGAGACCGATCTGAAGACGAAGCTCGAGGATCGGCTGCCGAAGTTCGAGCAGATCGTGTTCCACGAGAAGCTCGGCACGCAGGCGGAGCGCATCAAGCGTATCGAACGCCTCGCCGCCGAGATCGCGCCGCTGGTCGGCGCCGATGTCGCCAAGGCGATGCGTGCCGCACATCTCGCCAAGGCGGATCTGCTGACCGAAGTGGTCGGCGAATTCCCGGAAGTGCAGGGCCTGATGGGCAAGTATTACGCGTTGGCACAGGGTGAGGATGCATCCGTCGCTGCTGCCTGCGAGGAGCATTACAAGCCGCAAGGTCCTGCCGATCGCGTGCCGACAGATTCGGTCAGCGTGGCTGTGGCGCTCGCGGATAAGATCGATACGCTCGTCGGCTTCTGGGTCATCGACGAGAAGCCGACGGGCAGCAAGGATCCGTATGCACTGCGGCGGGCAGCACTCGGGGTGATCAGGCTGATTGCCGAGAACGCGTTGCGTTTGTCGCTCATGGAGGTGGCGGCGTCCGCACTCGCCGGCTTGTCGGTCAAGCCGGCCGATGCGCAAAAGCTTCCGAGTGACCTGCTCGCCTTCTTCGCCGACCGCCTGAAAGTCCAACTCCGCGAGCAGGGGGCGCGGCACGATCTCGTCGATGCCGTGTTCGCGCTCGGCGGCCAGGACGATCTCCTGATGATCGTCCGCCGAATCGAGGCGCTCGGCAAGTTCCTCGAGTCTGACGACGGTAAGAACTTGCTCGCCGGCACCAAGCGCGCCAGCAACATCCTCTCGATCGAGGAGAAGAAGGACAAGCGTTTGTACCATGGCGCACCGGATGCCATGCTCTATAGTCTCGACGAGGAGAAGGCGCTGGCGAAAGCTATTGATGAGGTGACGGCGGAAGCGAGCGCTGCCGTCGCCAAGGAAGACTTTGCCGTCGCGATGAGCGCGATGGCGAAATTGCGTCCGCCGGTCGACGCGTTCTTCGACAAGGTCCGCGTCAATGACGAGGATCCAAAGGTGCGCGAGAACCGGTTGAAGCTGCTGAACGAGATCCGCAGCGCCACGCGGGCGGTGGCGGATTTCTCGAAGATCCAGGACTGATCGCGCAGGAGGCTTTCATTCCGGGCGCGCGGAGCGCGAGCCCGGAATCCATTCATCCTCATGCGCTGCGGCCCGATGGACCGGGTTCACGCCTTCGGCGTGTCCCGGAACGACGGCTATTGCCGTGGCACAAAAAGCCCCACCCGGCGGGGGGAGGACCGGGCGGGGCCTGATGTCCGATTAATACTGCTCGCGCCAGCCTGATGTGGCGCGCCGGACATCTAGTCGATCTCAGGTCGTCGATCTCAGTTCAGCACCTCGACGATGCGGCGTGAGCGCGGTTCGACCAGCACGGTCTCGCCGTTCACGACGGTGTAGCGATAGGTGGTGGCGCCGAAACGTTGCGGCACGTCATAATAGGTGATGCCGCTCTCGGGTAAGATGGCGCCGACCACCACGCGATCCGGGATCCGGAAGGGCGGCACACGTTGTTCGACGACATAGTCGCGGAAGGCTACCCGCTGGTCGGCCGCAATGGTCGGGCTGCTGTCGACCACGGCGGGCGCGCGTCCCACCGTGACATCGCTTTGCGCCTGTGCCGCGAGGGGCGAGCCGATCGCAACGCACAGCGCCGCGAGCGCAAGAATCCTGTTTCGCATGGGCAACTCCTTCGACGTGATGTTCGGCAAGCGCCAGTGGCGCATTCGGTTGCCAATGCATGCGACTTCGCAATGTTCCGGGAAAGGGCCTGCCGTATCAGCGGCAATTTCGGGCAGTTTTCGCGAAACCGGGAACTCGCATCGGTCTTACGCGTCTCTACTCGCGGAACCGGGGCCGCTATGATCCGCCCGCGATTCGTCCACCTCCACAGAAAGATAATTCATGCACATCACCGTCGCCCACATTTCGCCGATCCTGTCGTTGATTGCGGGCGTGCTCATCCTGATCATGCCGCGACTGCTCAATCTGATCGTCGCGATCTTCCTCATCGTGAATGGCGCGATCGGGCTTGGGCTCCTGAAGTGGCTCCGCTTCTAGGCGTTCACTTTTCGGAACTGTCCGTCTTGCGCGGGCCCGCCCAAAATGGTGTAAGGCCCGCGATTTCCCATTCCTCTCGCAGGTTGTGTGCAAGCTATGGCCAAAGCCGCTTCGAAGCCGAAGAAAATGCCAGCGAAAATCCCAGCGAAATCAAAGTCCTCCGCCGCGGCGAAGGCCGCGCCGCCGGCCCGCAAGGCGCTGGCCAAGAGAGCGCCGAAGTCGGTCGCCAAGCCCGCTGCCAAGTCCGCCGCCAAGCCGGCGGCAAAGGCCGTGACCAAGGCAGCTCTGCCGAAGGTCGCTGCGAAGCCCGCACCGAAGAAGGCTGCGCCCGCGAAGGCGGCGCCAGCAGCGGCCAAGGCCGGCAAATGGGTGTTCACGTTCGGTGACGGCAAGGCCGAGGGCCGCTCGGAAATGCGTGACCTGCTCGGCGGCAAGGGCGCCAACCTCGCCGAGATGGCAAATCTGGGCCTGCCGGTGCCTCCGGGCTTCACCATCCCGGCCTCGGTCTGCACCTATTTCTACGCACACGGCAAAACCTATCCGAAGGAACTGCAGTCGCAGGTTGAGAAGGCGCTGGAGCATGTCGGCAAGTTGACCGGCAAGGTATTCGGCGACACCAAGAACCCGCTGCTCGTCTCCGTGCGCTCCGGCGCGCGCGCCTCGATGCCGGGCATGATGGACACCGTGCTCAATCTCGGCCTCAACGACCAGACCGTGGAAGCGCTGGCCGAGCTGTCGGGTGACCGTCGCTTCGCCTATGACAGCTATCGCCGCTTCATCACCATGTATTCGGACGTGGTGCTCGGCTTCGAGCATCATCATTTCGAGGAAATCCTCGACACCTTCAAAGACAGCCAGGGCTATACGCTCGACACCGATCTGTCCGCCGACGACTGGGTCGAGCTGGTCGGCAAGTACAAGGACGCGGTCGCCCGCGAGACCGGCAAGGAATTCCCGCAGGATCCGCACGACCAGCTCTGGGGCGCGATCGGCGCAGTGTTTTCCTCCTGGATGAACACGCGCGCGGTGACCTACCGCAAGCTGCACGACATTCCGGAATCCTGGGGCACCGCGGTCAACGTGCAGGCCATGGTGTTCGGCAACATGGGCGAGACCTCGGCGACGGGCGTTGCCTTCACGCGCAATCCCTCGACCGGCGAGAGCAAGCTCTACGGCGAGTTCCTGATCAACGCGCAAGGCGAGGACGTGGTGGCGGGCATCCGCACGCCGCAGGACATCACTGAGGAGGCACGCAAGGAATCGGGCTCCGACAAGGCGTCGATGGAATCGGCGATGCCGGAGGCCTTCAAGGAGCTGACGCGGATCTACACGCTGCTCGAGAAGCACTACCGCGACATGCAGGACATGGAGTTCACGGTCGAGCAGGGCAAGCTCTGGATGCTCCAGACCCGCGGCGGCAAGCGCACCGCGAAAGCGGCGCTGCGCATCGCGGTCGAGCTCGCCAATGAGGGCCTGATCTCGAAGAAGGAAGCGGTGACGCGGATTGATCCCGCCTCGCTCGATCAACTCTTGCATCCGACCATCGATCCCAACGCCAAGCGCGACGTGATCGCGACCGGCCTGCCGGCCTCGCCTGGCGCTGCGTCCGGCGAGATCGTGTTCTCCTCGGATGAAGCGGCCAAGCTCCAGGCCGACGGACGCAAGGTGATCCTGGTCCGTATCGAGACCAGCCCGGAAGACATTCACGGCATGCATGCCGCCGAAGGTATCTTGACCACGCGCGGCGGCATGACCTCGCACGCGGCGGTGGTCGCGCGCGGCATGGGCAAGCCCTGCGTCTCCGGCTGCGGCACCATCCGCGTCGATTACGGCCGCGGCACCATGAGCATCGGCTCGCGCACCTTCAAGACCGGCGACGTCATCACCATCGACGGTTCGCTCGGCCAGGTGCTCGCGGGGCGCATGCCGATGATCGAGCCGGAGCTGTCCGGCGAGTTCGGCACGCTGATGAATTGGGCCGACCAGGTCCGCAAGATCGGCGTGCGGGTCAATGCCGATACGCCGGAGGACGCGCACACCGCGATCAAGTTCGGCGCGGAAGGCATTGGCCTCTGCCGCACCGAGCACATGTTCTTCGAGGAGACGCGCATCCGCACGGTGCGCGAGATGATCCTCTCCGAAGACGAGCAGTCGCGCCGTGCCGCGCTCGCAAAGCTGCTTCCGATGCAGCGCGCCGACTTCGTCGAGCTGTTCGAGATCATGAAGGGCCTGCCCGTCACGATCCGCCTGCTTGATCCGCCGCTGCACGAGTTCCTGCCGCACACCCATGCCGAGGTCGAGGAAGTGGCGCGCGCCATGAACACTGACCCTAGGCGCCTCGCCGACCGCGCCCGCGAGCTCTCGGAGTTCAACCCGATGCTCGGCTTCCGCGGCTGCCGCATCGCGATCGCCTATCCTGAAATCGCCGAGATGCAGGCGCGTGCGATCTTCGAGGCGGCGGTCGAGGCGCAGAAGCGCACCGGCAAGGCCGTCGGTCTCGAGGTGATGGTGCCGCTGATCGCGACCAAGGCCGAGCTCGACCTCGTCAAGGCGCGGATCGATGCCACCGCGCAGGCGGTGATGCGCGAGACCAATACGAAGCTCGCCTATCAGGTCGGCACCATGATCGAGCTGCCGCGCGCCTGTCTGCTCGCGGCCGAGATCGCGCAGTCCGCCGAGTTCTTCTCGTTCGGCACCAACGATCTCACGCAGACCACCTACGGCATCAGCCGCGACGACGCGGCGAGCTTCCTCGGTCCGTACGTTGCAAAGGGCATCCTCTCGGTCGATCCCTTCATCGCGCTCGACCAGGAAGGCGTCGGTGAGCTCGTCAAGATCGGCGTCGCGCGCGGCCGCAAGACGCGGTCCTCGCTCAAGGTCGGCATCTGCGGCGAGCACGGCGGCGATCCCGCTTCCGTCGCCTTCTGCCACACGATCGGCCTCGACTACGTCTCCTGCTCGCCCTACCGCGTACCGATCGCCCGCCTCGCTGCGGCGCAAGCCGCGCTCGGCAAGGAGATCGCGAGCCAGGCGTAAGCGACGAGGTCAAATGTTGAATGCGAAGAGGCGGGGCCCAACCCCGCCTCTTTCATTTTGTGCCGTGCTGTATCCACACCGTCATTGCGAGCCAACGGGTCCGCGCGAAGCGCGGCCCGATGACAGGCTCCGCGAAGCAATCCAGAATCTTTCCGCGGAGCGATTCTGGATTGCTTCGTCGCAAGTGCTCCTCGCAATGACGATCGTGTTGCATGCGCCTCGCGCCACATACTCACTGTCATCGCCCGGCTTGACCGGGCGATCCGGTACGCCGAGACGGCAGTGTCTGAATCGAGAAGCCGCGGCGTACTGGATGCCCGCCTTCGCGGGCATGACATCGGTTATGTGGAAACGCTTTGCGCAAACGCCAACAACGGAACTCATCACACGTCCCGTAATGATACGTGCGTGCAAGAGTTCCTTCACCATATGCGTTGACCCATTATTTACCGCTTCACCTCGCTCGGCATTTACCAACACGCGCGATCACTCCGTGAAAACACCTGTGTTCGCTTGAGTGTGCCGTGCGCGCCACGTCGATTAACGCCCCGGCAACCTAAATTAGATACTTACAATAAAGATCGAATTGCACGGACGTACTGCCGTTCGATTTTTCTGGCGTAAGCGTAGCGTGAGCGTATCGATGTCAGTGTTGCGTAACCATCCGAAGGGCGCGCGGTTCGCGTCCTTCGGCATCGGTCTCTGCATCTTCGCATTGATGCCGAGAGAGACCGGCTATCAGGACATTGCCTCGCTGCTGGCGCGCCAACCCGGCGTCGCCGAGCGGTGGCAGAAGCAGGTGTATTCCGCGGCGTCCTCGATCCAGCTCGCCACCTACAGTTTTTCCCGGCCGATCGGCACCTCGGTTCCGCAGAGCGCGATGGTTCGCCTCGCCAGCATCGATGGCCGCGACGTCACCGGCGCGATCAGCCGCAATCCGGCGCTGCTGGCGCCGCCGCGCTACCAGGCCGCCGATTTTCCCAAGGTCGATCGCTCCATGAAGGGTGATCGTCTCGCGATCGTGACGCCGACGACGTCTCCCGATGCGGCTGCGCCGCCGGCAGCGCCCGCGCAGGAAGATCCCGCGACGTCGAACAGCTCCGTGTTCGGCGCCAAGACCGCCACGCTACCGCAGCCGATGTCGCCGGAGTCCGCGGCCGCGCTCGATCCCGAGCTCCAGGAAGCGCTGCGTGCGCCGCCGCTGCCGCAATATACCAATGCGCCGCAGGCGAGCGATAGCGCGCGCGCGTTTGCGGTGCAGCCGCCGGAAGCGCTGAAGCAGGCCACCGCGCCGGCGCGCGATCCCTTCACCGTCAAGACGTCGAACCTGTTCTTCGGCAGCTCCTCGCTCGGCGGCAATCTCGAAAGCATCGAGAGCTGGCAGCCCGGGGCCGAGCCGCTGATCGTGATACCTGATCCCGATATGAAGGTGACGGCCTCGCTGTCGCCGCCGACAGCGGAGATTGCCAAGGACGTCGAAAGCGGTGAGAGCGTCGCGCCGAAGGGCGAGGTCAACGCCGACAACCAGCGCGCCAGGTCGCCGGCAGAGCGGCTCGCGCTCGACGACAAGTCGCGCGCCAAGTCCGAGAAGTGTCTCGCCGAAGCGGTCTATTTCGAATCGCGCGGTGAGGCCGTGCGCGGCCAGATCGCGGTGGCGCAGGTGGTGATGAACCGCGTCTTCTCGGGCAAATATCCCGACACCGTGTGCGGCGTCGTCTACCAGAACAAGTACCGCCATTTCGCCTGCCAGTTCACCTTTGCCTGCGACAACAATCCGGACGTGATCCGCGAGCCCGAGATGTGGGAGCGCGCGAAGAAGATTTCGAAGGCGATGCTCGATGGCCAGATCTGGCTGCCCGAGGTCGGCAAGTCGACGCACTACCACGCCTATTGGGTGCGCCCGTCCTGGGTCGCCGAGATGAAGAAGATGTACAAGACCGGCGTGCACACCTTCTATCGGCCACGCAACTGGGGCGACGGCAGCGAGGAGCCGAGCTGGGGCACGCCCGCGCAGACCGCGGCGCTCTCCGCCGCGCTCGCGCAGGAAGCCAAGAGTTCCGCGGAGATGGGCGAGCGGCGGTAGCGCCTTCACGAAAGACCGTCATGCCCGGGCTTGTCCCGCGCATCCACGTTCTTCGCGCTGTGCCGCAAGACGTGGATGGCCGGGACAAGCCCGGCCATGACGTTGTGGAGGCGTTAGTGTTCCAATCACGCCTCGATATCCAGCGCACAATCGAAATTCGGCGCCGAATGCGTCAGCGCACCGGCCGAGGCGTAGTCGACGCCGGTGGCCGCGATCGCCGCGATCGAGTCCAGCGTGACGCCGCCGGACGCCTCCAGCTTGAGGCGGCCCTCGGTGAGCCTCACCGCCTCGCGCAACGTCGCGATATCCATGTTGTCGAGCAGCACCGCGTCGGCCATTCCAGTGGCTAGCACCTCGCGCAGTTGCGCAAGCGTGTCCACTTCGATCTCGATCTTGACGAGATGGCCGGCATGAGCGCGGGCGCGCTCGAGCACGGGCCGGATGCCGCCGGCGACCGCGATGTGGTTGTCCTTGATCAGGATCGCATCGTCGAGGCCGAAGCGGTGATTGAACCCGCCGCCGCAGCGCACGGCATATTTCTCCAGCGCTCGCAATCCCGGCGTGGTCTTCCGCGTGCAGCAGATGCGCATTTTCGTGCCTTCGGTGCGCGCGACGTAGTCGGCCGTGAGCGTCGCGATGCCCGACAGGCGGCCGACGAAGTTCAGCGCGGTCCGCTCCGACGTGAGAATGGCGCGCGCGGGCCCTGAGATCGTCAACACCTGCTGTCCGCGGGCAACCCGCGCGGCGTCGCGGACATGCGCGCGGACCTCGATGTCGGGTGAGAGCTTTTGCAGCGTCGCCAGCGCCAGCGGCAATCCGGCGATCACGCCGGATTGGCGCGCGACCAGGATCGCCTGCGCCGTTGTTGCTTCCGGAATCGTCGCCAGCGAGGTGACGTCGCCGGCACGCCCGAGGTCTTCGTCGAGCGCGCGCTGCACGGCCTCGTCGATGGCGAACGGCGAGAGAAAGGCGTCGGGATAGAGCAGTGAGGTTGCGGTGATCATGAGAACTCCGTCAGGCCATGATGGGTTGCGCGGTGTGCGGCATTGAGTGATCGGCGAGGCCGTCGGCCACCTCGCGCACTGCGGCGAGCGTGGTCATCATTCGTTGCGCCAGGGCAGGGACTTCCGCCGGATGGTCGGAGCGGAAATGCGCGCCGCGGCTCTCCTGCCGGCTCCAGGCCGCGGCCGCGACGAGCAGCGCGGACGTCGCCATGTTGCGTAGCGCGATGCTCGTAGCCTCGCGTTCGAGCGCAGCGAAGCTGTGGACGGCCTCGGCAAGCCCGTCACTGTGGCGGATCACGCCGACGCGTGCGGTCATCACCGCCCGCAGCCGCTTCACGGCCGCAGCATCGGGCACACCGCCGTGCGGCGTCACCAGCGCGTCCGGAAGCCGGGCAGGCGCGGGGGCGGCGCAGCCGTCGATGTCCTCAGCGATGCGCGCGGCGTAGACCACGGCCTCCAGCAGCGAATTCGACGCCAGCCGATTGGCACCATGCGCGCCGGTGGAGGACACTTCGCCGCCGGCCCAAAGCCCGTCGATCGAGCTGCGGCCGCGCGCGTCCACTGCGATGCCGCCCATGTGGTAATGCGCGGCCGGCGCGATCGGGATCGCCTCTGTCGCGGGATCGATTCCGGCGGCGATGCAGCTCGCATACACGGTCGGAAACTTTTCGGCGAAGCGCGTCCCCAGCGCCTGTCGCGCATCGAGGAAGGCGCCGCGCCCGGCCGCGATCTCGGCGAAGACGCCGCGGGCCACGATGTCGCGCGGCGCGAGCTCGGCGAGCGGATGGCGCGCCGGCATGAAGCGCTCACCGTGGCGGTTGATCAGCGTCGCGCCTTCGCCGCGCAGCGCCTCGGTCGCAAGCGGCGCCGGATCACGCCCGACCATGATGGCAGTCGGATGGAACTGCACGAATTCGGGATCGGCGATCACCGCGCCGGCGCGAGCGGCGATCGCAAGGCCCGAGCCGCAGGCCTCGAGCGGATTGGTGGTGGCGGCATAGAGATGCCCGAGGCCGCCGGTGGCGAGCACGATCGCGCGCGAGGCGAGGATGATCGGCCGTGCAGCGGGATTGCCGGCCTCGCGCAATTGGAGGCCCGTGACGGCGCCGTCCTCGCTCAGCAGTGCTTCGGCGACGAGACCTTCGATGATGCGGATCGACGGCGTGCGGCGCACGGCCTCGCTCAAGGCCGCGATGATCGCCGCGCCCGCGCCGTCGCCGCGCACATGCACGATGCGCCGGGCCGAGTGTGCGGCTTCGCGTCCCACGGCGAACTTTCCTTCGAGGTCGCGATCGAATGGGACGCCATAGGCGAGAAGCTCATGGATTCGCGGCGCCGCCTCCCGCGCGATGCCAAGTGCAACGGCTTCATCGACGAGACCGCCCCCGACGGCAATCGTGTCCGCGGCATGCGCTTCCGGCGTATCGCCTTCGGCCACCGCCGCCGCGATGCCGCCTTGCGCCCATGCCGATGATGCGCCCTGTCCGAGCGGCGCCGCCGAGATCAGCGTCACCGGCCGCGGCGCGAGCTTCAGCGCGCAAAAGAGTCCGGCAAGGCCGCCGCCAACGATGACGACGTCGTCAGTAGCACGGGTGAGATTGTGGATGTTGTTTCTTGTTGTCATCGCTATTTCCTCTTGCTCCGCCGTCGTCCCGGCGAAGGCCGGGACCCATACTCCGCGGCAGCAATTGTTTGGCTCAGCTGCTCAACGTCGGTTTTTTGCAACCACGTCGGCCTGTGGTTATGGGTCCCGGATCTGTGCGCGCTTGAGGCGCGCTTGTCCGGGACGACGGCTGTGCGTGTTGCAGCGTCTTGCTCTCAATTCTTCAAATTGATCATTCGCTCGACCGAGCGCCGTGCGCGCATCGCGAGTGCGGGGTCGATCGTCACTTCCTCGCGGAGCGTCCGCAGGCTTTCCAAGATGTTGGCAAGGGTGATGCGCTTCATGTGTGGGCAGAGATTGCAGGGGCGCAGCATCTCCACGTCGGGCAGCTCCGCCCGCACGTTGTCGGCCATCGAGCACTCCGTGATCATCACCAGCCGTCGCGGCCGCTTGTTACGCACCCAGTTGATCATGTGCGCGGTCGAGCCGGTGAAATCGGCCTCCGCCAGCACGTCGGGCGGGCATTCGGGATGCGCGATGATCTGCACCGTGGGATCGCCATCGCGAAGGTTGCGCAGCTCTTCACCCGTGAAGCGCTCGTGCACTTCGCAGGCGCCCTTCCAGGCGATGATCTTCACGTCGGTCTTGGAGGCCACGTAGGTAGCGAGATAGCGGTCGGGCAGGAAGATCACGCTTGGCGCGTTCAGGCTCTCGACCACCTGCACCGCGTTCGACGAGGTGCAGCAGATATCGACCTCGGCCTTCACCTCCGCTGAGGTGTTGACATAGGCGACGACCGGCACGCCGGGGAATCTTTCGCGGAGCAGGCGAACGTCTGCGCCGGTAATGCTGGCGGCGAGCGAGCAGCCGGCCCGTAAATCCGGGATCAGCACCGTCTTGTCCGGGTTGAGCAGCTTCGACGTTTCCGCCATGAAGTGCACGCCGCACTGGACGATGATGTCGGCCTTCACCTTGGTCGCCTCGACCGCGAGCTGGAGCGAGTCGCCGCCGATGTCGGCGACGCAATGGAAGATCTCCGGCGCCTGGTAGTTATGCGCGAGGATCACGGCGTTCCGGGCGCGCTTCAGCTCGTTGATCGCCTTGATGGTCGGCGCTAGCAGCGGCCACTCGATCGGCGGGATCACGTGTTTCACGCGTTCGTAAAGGGATGCAGTGGCGCGCTCGACCTCGGGCGTCCAGTCCAGCGAGGGCATTGGCAGCGCGGCTCCCGCTCGGGAGGGCGCGGCGCGAGGGGAGCTGATGTCTTGGACATTGACTTGGCCATTGATTCGGCCGTGCGGCCGGTTGGCGAAGTCGTCGGGACCGTAGATTCCAGTGATCGGCATCGAAGCCTCCCTTGCATGCCAATTATGCTCAATATGAGTATATTTTGAGCCCGAGTAATCCGGCCGAAGGCCGGAGCTGGATGTCATCGACACTCTAATATGCTCAATATGAGTAAATCAAAGATAACACGCTCCGCCGAAGATCGCTAGGCCCCATCGCACACATTCCCGTCAAATCGCCCGGCGTGAGTCGGGCGAGGCCGCGTGAAACGCAATGCTCTCGCGATAGCTCCTCGTGGAATGCAACCGTTTTTGACTTGGGATTTTCATGCAAATGCATTAAACGCCTGAGCCCTGACATCCTATTTGCGAATCCGCCAACAGACGAGGAACATCATGTCGACACAGATAGGCGAGCTCGCTCCGGTCTCACGTTCCTCGACCTGGCGCACCCCGGCCGTCATCATTCTATGCGGCTGCGCGATCGGCATGCTCGGCTTCGGCCCGCGCTCGGCGCTCGGCTTCTTCGTGCAGCCGATGAGTCATGAGTTCGCCTGGGGCCGCGACGTGTTCGGCCTCGCGATCGCCGTGCAGAACCTGCTGTGGGGCTTGGGCCAGCCCCTCGCCGGCGCGGTCGCCGATCGCTTCGGCCTGTTCCGGGTGATGTGCGTCGGCGCTCTGCTCTATGCCGGCGGTCTGCTCTTGATGCGCTACTCCTCGACGCCGCTGTCACTCGACCTCGGCGCCGGCGTCATGATCGGCTTCGGCCTCGCCGGCTGCTCGTTCAATCTGGTGCTGTCGGCGTTCAGCAAGCTCCTGCCGGCCGAGAAGCGCGGCCTTGCGCTCGGCGCCGGCACCGCGGCGGGATCGTTCGGCCAGTTCCTGTTCGCGCCGATCGGCGTTGCGCTGATCGACAATTTCGGCTGGCAGCAGGCGCTCTCCGTGTTCGGCTTCCTGATGCTGCTGATCATCCCGCTGTCGCTAGCACTCTCGACGCCGCCGGTCGCAAGCCCGGCCAACACGGCGCCTGCGGATGAGCAGACCTTCACCAAGGCGCTGGCGGAAGCCTTCGGTCACCGCTCCTACGTGCTCTTGGTGCTCGGCTTCTTCACCTGCGGCTTCCAGCTCGCCTTCATCACGGTGCATCTGCCGGCCTTCCTGGTCGATCGCGGCATCTCGGCGCAAACCGGCGGCTGGGTGATCGCGGCGATCGGCCTGTTCAACATCATGGGCTCGTTGAGTGTCGGCTACCTCCAGAACACGCTGCCCAAGCGCTACATCCTCTCGACGATCTATTTCACCCGCGCGCTCGCGACGCTCGCCTTCATCTCGTTCCCGATCACGCCGTTCTCGGCGATCGCATTCGGTGCGATCTCCGGCCTGACCTGGCTGTCGACGGTGCCGCCGACCTCGGCGTTGGTGGCGCTGATGTTCGGCACGCGCTGGCTCGCAACGCTCTATGGCTTTGCCTTCGTCAGCCATCAGGTTGGCGGCTTCCTCGGTGTCTGGCTCGGCGGCGTCGTGTTCGAGCGCTTCGGTTCCTACACGCCGATCTGGTGGCTCTCGATCCTGTTTGGCGTGCTCTCCGCACTGATCAATCTCCCGATCGTGGAGAAACCGGTCGCACGGGCGGTTGCGCAGCCGGCCTGATCGGCTAAACATTCCCGACAAACAAGTCAGGGAGTTCAGTCGTGGCCACGTTCAAGGCAATCCGGATCGACAAGGCGGACAAGGGCACCACCGCGCAGCTGACGCAGTTCGACGAAGCCGAGCTGATGGACGGCGACGTCACCGTGCGTGTGGAATGGTCGACGCTGAACTACAAGGACGGCCTCGCGCTCACCGGCAAGGCGCCGGTGGTGCGCCGCTTCCCGATGATCGCCGGCATCGATTTCGCCGGCACGGTTGAAGCGTCCTCGCACCCGCAGTGGAAGGCGGGCGACAAGGTGGTCTGCACCGGCTGGGGCATGGGCGAAACCCATCTCGGCGCCTATGCCGAGAAGGCGCGGGTGAAGGGCGACTGGCTGGTCGCGCTGCCGCAGGGCCTGTCGGCGCGCGACGCCATGGCGATCGGCACTGCCGGATTCACCGCGATGCTGTCCGTCCTGGCGCTGGAGAAGCACGGCATCTCGCCGAAGAGTGGCCCGGTGGTGGTGACGGGTGCCGCCGGTGGCGTCGGCTCGGTTGCGACCGCGGTGCTGTCGAAGCTCGGCTATCACGTCATCGCATCGACCGGTCGCGCCTCGGAGGCAGACTATCTGAAGCACCTGGGCGCAGCCGAAGTGATCGACCGCAACGAATTGTCGGCACCGGCGAAGCCTCTGGCCAAGGAGCGCTGGGCGGGTGGCGTCGATAGCGTCGGCTCGACCACGCTCGCCAACCTCCTGTCGATGACAAAATACGGTGGAGCGATCGCGGCGTGCGGCCTGGCGGCCGGCATGGACCTGCCATCTTCCGTCGCGCCGTTCATTTTGCGCGGAGTGTGCCTTCTCGGCATCGATTCGGTGATGTGCCCGATCGAGCCGCGGAAAGCCGCCTGGCAGCGCCTGGCGTCCGATCTCGACCGGACGAAACTAGCTGAAATCACTCATGAAATTCCGCTTGCCGAGGTGCCCGATTGGGGCGCGAAAATTCTGGCCGGCGCGGTCCGCGGTCGCATCGTGGTAAAAATAGTCTGACGGCGTTCAGACTTTACCAACCAACCTGCTCCAATCTTGCCATGGTTAGTATGGTAAGCAGCGGGTAAAGAGAGATAAGGCATCGCCCGCCGCGGGGTTGGTTCGGAGTTGAGCATGCTTGCGCGTATTGTGTTGGGGGCTGTCACGGCGGCAGCGACGTTTGCGCCGGCCATTGCCGGAAGCATGAATGCAGACGAGGCGCGCCGCTTCGTCGCCGGCAAGGTGTTTGCTTTCACCTGTTTCGACGGCACCCGCGGTGCGGGCCGCATCCTCGACGACCTCGGTGCCGCCGGCGCGGTGCAGTTCTCCGGCGCAGGCCCGGTGAAACATCTCCGCCTGCCCGGCAACACGCTCCAGATTCGCGGCCAGAACGTCTGCGCCTCGATCAAGGGCATTCCGTTCGAGCCCTGTTTCAACCTGGAAAAGACCGACGAACGCAGCTTCCGCGGCTCGGTGTCGGGCATGGGCTTCGCCTATTGCGACTTCCACCATCAGGGCGGCAATCAGATGCTGATGGCGCGCGCCGTCGCGCGTCCGCGCTCGCTGCGCTCATCGGAGCGCACAGGTTCGATCGGCGCGCCCAACACAGAGGTCGCCGCGCGGGTCGAGACGCCGCGTGTCGAGAGCGGTCGCCTCGAGCCGGTGAAGTCGGAACCCGCGAAGACCGAGGCCCCGTTGGAGCTGCGCCGTTCGACTCAGTGAGCTGGCTGCGTGGGGCAGGCCGCGCACTTTGTCGTTGAATATCCCTATCGAACACGAAGCCGCCGCGCCGTAGTCATACGGACGGCGGCTTTCATGCGTTGGTAGCTGTTCGCGTCCCAGTTTGCGTACGGCCGGGGGACGCGGCCCTACGCAAGGGTTCAACGATGTCGCTGTACTTTTTCCGCATCAGCACCGGCCGCTATTCCGGCGCTGCCGACCAACCTTACGAGTTCGAGGATCGCGCAGCGGCCTGGACCGAGATGACCGAGGTTTGCGCCAATCTGCTCGGCGGCATCGCCCGCGGCCTGAAGCCGAATGCCGAGTGGCGCATGGAGCTGCTTGACGAGAACAAGCAGCCGATTTTTCGCGTCAGCCTGGTTGGAGAGGCTGTCGGATGCAAAACGTCCTAGGTCCGACTTCAAGCTGCAATTTACAACTATGACGAGACTATCCTCGTTCAATTTCAATTATTTAGCGCGCAAAATCAGTATTTCTGCGAGGGCGCTCATTAACCAAAAGAGGAACTCTGACCGATAGGCTTTCACGGTAAGGGCGATCAACGTCCAAGCGGCCAGCAATGACTTGGCAGCTCGTTGCTTGGGAAACGTACCATGTTGAGCCTTTTTCAGGATATGCGGATCGGGACCAAGCTGGCGATCGCTTCGGCTCTCGGAGTGCTCCTGGTTGGAGCTATGATTGCGAGCCAGATGCTCGGCAATGCGAGCATCCGCGAGACCAGCCAAAGCGCACTTGCACAGCAGGAGATCGCGCGCGACGCAATCAGGGCCGAAGTTGCAGTTCGCGGCATGCAACTCGCAGTGCGAGACCTTCGTCTCGCCAATAGCGCGGCCGATCTTCACAAGGCCAGCCAGAGTCTCGGCGATCAGCAGAATTCGATGAGCATGCTGGTCGAGGCGATGCTGAGGCTTTCTCACGCGGCGGAGAATCGTGTCCGCATGGAGAAACTGAGATCGCTCGCGGCGGACTATGGCAAAGCTGCGCAGCAGATTGCCGGCGTGCGCGGCGAAGCCGTCGCCGTCGCCGCGTCTGGCCCAGACGGCGCGACGCGCGCCGCGAAGCTCAATGACGAAGGCATTCGCATCGCGCGGGAGGTTACACTGCCGATCGCAGCCCAACTCGACGCGCTGATCAGCCAGATCGCCGACTATGCGAGACACAAATCCGACGAGGACAACGCCGCGGCTGCCGCTCAGATGAGATTGAGCGAGCAGATCGGAACGGCGGTCGGCGCCTTCGCGGCGCTCGTTCTGATCGGCTCCTGGCTCCTCTCCTTCCTCAGCATCGCGCGGCCGATCCGCGCGCTCACCGTGGCCATGGACAAGCTCGCCGGCGGCGATTTTTCAGTGGTGCTACCCGGGCTTGGTCGCAAGGACGAGGTGGGCGGCGTTGCCGCTGCCGTCGAGAAATTCAAGATCGTGTCCGAGCGGAAGGCGCAAGAGGAGGCCGAAGCCAAGATCAGGCAGGACCAGATCGCGGCCGCGCAACGCAAGGCCGAAATGCACAGGCTCGCCGACAGTTTCGAATCCGCCATCGGCGAGATCGTCGAGACCGTCTCTTCGGCCTCGACCGAGCTCGAGGCCTCGGCTTCGACGCTCACCTCGACCGCCGAGCGCGCGCAGGAGTTGACCACGGTGGTTGCTGCCGCCTCCGAAGAGGCCTCGACCAACGTGCAGTCGGTGGCATCCGCGACCGAAGAACTGTCCTCATCGATCAACGAGATCAGTCGTCAGGTTCAGCAGTCCGCGCGCATGGCCAACGAAGCGGTCGGCCAGGCTCGTGTCACGACCGAGCGCGTCAGCGAGTTGTCCAAGGCGGCGACGCGCATCGGCGACGTGATCGAGTTGATCAATTCGATCGCTGGCCAGACAAATCTGCTCGCACTCAATGCCACGATCGAGGCCGCCCGCGCCGGCGAAGCGGGCAAGGGGTTTGCGGTGGTTGCCTCCGAGGTCAAGGCCCTGGCCGAGCAGACGGCCAAGGCAACCGGCGAGATTGGGCAGCAGATTTCCAGCATCCAGACCGCGACCGAACATTCGGTCGGCGCGATCAGGGACATCAGCGACACCATCGAGAAGCTGTCGGAGATCTCTTCGACGATTGCGGCGGCCGTGGAAGAGCAGGGCGCCGCGACGCAGGAAATTTCCCGCAATGTGCAGCAGGCTGCACAAGGCACTCATCAGGTGTCGTCCAACATCACTGACGTGCAGCGCGGCGCAAGCGAGACCGGCTCGGCGTCCTCGCAAGTCCTGTCTGCCGCGCAAATGCTGTCCGGTGACAGCAACCGCCTCAAGCTCGAGGTCGGCAAGTTTCTCGGCTCTGTGCGCGCCGGCTGACGGTGGCGTCTTGAGCAGACCCCGATCTGCAACCGCCGCGCGCGAAACTGCGATGGTTGCGCGCGTTCGTATTTCGACGCCGCGACCGATGCGCGCAGGGTTAACCTTCCGGAAAAGCGATGCAGGCATGATCTCCGCAATATTCCGGGCGCTGAGTCGCCCTTCATGTATTGCGTCTCAGTCGTTGGAGCACATTCAATGAGCGGCATTTCCATTCGCCTCACCCATAAGGTCATGGCGATCGGACTCTTCGGCCTTATCGGTCTCGCCGCCTTCGGTGCAATCTACGAGATCGGCAGCCTCTGCCAGGATGCGTCGCGCGAGGTTGCCAACCGCGCCCGCGCGATCGCTGATCTCGACAAGCAGCTTTCGATCGAAATGCTGGAAGCGCGCCGCAACGAGAAGAATTTCCAGCAGCGGCGAAACGAAAGCTTCGCCAAGGCGCATGCCGAGCTGATCGGACCGATCAACCGTGATTTCGACGATGTGGAGCGGTTGTTGACGACTGGCGGCATGAGTGCGCTGTCCGACAGGATGAAGCAGGCCCAGACCGGCTTCAAGCGCTATGCCTTGGATTTCGGCGCCCTGGTGGCGGCCGAGACCAAGCTCGGCCTGAACGAGACGCTCGGCCTGTCCGGCTCGCTCCGCGCCGCGGCGCACGACATCGAGACCAAGCTGAAGCAGATCGACGATCCGCGGACGACGAGCTGGATGCTGATGATGCGCCGGCACGAGAAGGATTTCATGCTGCGGCGCGATCCAAAATACATTGCCGAGATGAAGAAGGCGGCGGCCGAATTCTCCAAGGCGATAGAAGTCGTCGCGGTCCCTACGGCGGTGATGAACGACATCACCGCCAAGCTGCAGAAATACCAGTCCGAGTTCGCGGCCTGGGCGGAGGCCGCGCAGCAGACTGCGGCCCTCGACGCCAGCATGATGAAGATGTTTCGCGAGCTCGAGCCCGTCATGGCGGAAGTGCAGAGCGCCGTCGATGCCATGCAGAAGCAGGCCGATGCTGCCGAGGCCGCGACCCGCGATGCCGTACGTCTGTGGATGATGGTCGCCTTCGGCGTCACCGTCGTCGTGCTCGCGGCGGTCGGCTTCCTGCTCGGACGCTCGATCTCGAACGCGCTCGGCGCCATGGTGGGCGCGATGACGCGGCTGGCGCGCGGCGAGCTTTCGATAGCCGTTCCCGGTGTCGGACGCAGAGACGAGATCGGCGAGATGGCCGGCGCGGTCGAGGTGTTCAGGACCAACATGGTGGAGGCCGAGCGGCTGCGCGTCGAGCAGGTGGAGGCCGATGCACGTCGGCGCGAACAGCGCAAGGCGGACATGCAGCGGCTTGCCGATGCCTTCGAGGGCGCGGTCGGCGAGATCGTCGAGACCGTGTCATCGGCGGCAACCGAGCTCGAAGCATCATCCAACACGCTGACTGAGGCCGCCGAGCGCGGCAACGGGCTCGCCACGGCTGTGGCTGCGGCCTCGGAGGAGGCCTCCGCCAACGTTCAGTCGGTGTCGGCTGCAAGTGAAGAGATGACCTCTTCGATCACCGAGATCAGCCGTCAGGTGCAGGAATCGGCGCGGGTCGCCGACGTTGCGGTGGAACAGGCGCAGCGTACCAATGCGCGCGTCGCCGAGCTGACAAAAGCGGCCGGCCGCATCGGCGACGTGGTCGATCTGATCAACACCATCGCCGCCCAGACCAACCTGCTGGCGCTGAATGCGACGATCGAGGCGGCGCGGGCGGGCGAGGCCGGCAAGGGCTTCGCCGTGGTGGCGACGGAAGTGAAGGCGCTTGCCGAGCAGACCGCCAAGGCGACGGGCGAGATCGGCCAGCACATCGGCGCGATCCAGGCCGCGACGGAGGACTCCGTCGGCGCGATCAAGGAAATCGGTAACACCATAGCGCGCATGTCGGAGATCTCGTCGACCATCGCCGCCGCGGTCGAGGAGCAGGGCGCTGCGACGCAGGAGATCTCCCGCAACATCCAAAACGCCGCGCAGGGCACCTCGGAGGTCTCGGCGAACATAGGCCATGTCCAGCGCGGCGCCGGCGAGACCGGGGCTGCTTCTGCGCAGGTGCATTCGGCCGCCCAGTCGCTCTCGCAGGAGAGCAACCGGCTGAAGAGCGAAGTGGCGCGTTTCCTGGAGTCGGTGCGGGCCGCGTGACGACGTCCAGCCCTGGCGATGTTGCTATGCATCAAGCACGGCGCCGCGCGAGATCTGTGCAGCTGCAGCGGATGGTCGGGGAAAATAGCGATTGTCGGGACGTCCAATAGTTTTACGTAGGACCATGTTAACGCCTGCTTGCGAATATAGGGCGCAATTCTACGGAATAAGAACCAGCCAGCATTGTTGAACTGACCTCCGCCCCGTCGTCCGTCGTGACGCTGTGGCGCAGGCGACGTGCGCGCTGCCAGCTATCATCGGGATTCGTGTGATGTCGAAGTTGTCGATCGTCTTCAAGCTGCTGACCGTGTTGTCGGTCCTCGTGCTCTCGCTCGCCGGTGTCGGCGTGACGGCGATCGGCACGATGCAGAACATCAACGCCCACACCGTCGAGATTGCGCAGAGCTGGTTGCCGAGCGTGCGTGCGCTCGGCTCCATGCGCGCCGACATCAACGAGCTGCGCGTCGCGCTGCGTCTGCACCTGATGCAGGACACAGCTGAAGGCAAGGAAGCCGCCGAGAAGCGCCTGGCCTCCTTGCGCGAACGCATCGAGAAGACCCGCAAGGTCTACGAGCCGCTGATCACCGCTGCCGAGGAGCGCTCGCTCTACGGACAATGGGCCAAGGCGTGGGCTGAGTATCTGAATGGCGTTCAGGACGTGATGGCGCTGTCGCGCAAGAGCGTCGGTCGCTTCCCGACCGATGCCAACGAGCTGTTGCAGACCAAGGTCGCGAAGATGGCCCAGGCCGCCGATCCCCTGCTCCAGAAGGGCATCGAGTTGAACAATCAGGGCGCCGAGCTGGAGACGAAGCAGGCGGCCGACAGCTACGCCACGATCTTCCGCGTGCTCGTCGGCATCATCGTGCTCTCGGTCGTGATCGCGATCGGCGCCGCCTATTATCTCGTGCGCGACGTCTCCCGCGGCATTGCTTCGATCATCCGTCCGATGCAGTCGCTCGGCGAAGGCGACCTCTCGGCCGAGGTGCCGCATCGCGGCGAGAAAACCGAGATCGGCTCGATGGCCGATGCGCTGCAGATCTTCAAGGAGGCGCTGATCGCCAAGAAAACCGCCGACGAGGCAGCGGCGCGCGACGCCGAGGCCAAGATCGAGCGCGGCCGCCGCGTCGACGCCATCACCCGCAAGTTCGAAGCGATGATCGGTGAAGTGGTCGGGACCGTGTCGTCGGCCTCGACCGAGCTGGAGGCTTCGGCGACGACGCTGACCAACACAGCGCAGCGCGGCCAGAAGCTCGCGACCGTCGTCGCAGCTGCCTCCGAGGAGGCCTCCACCAACGTCCAGGCCGTGGCCTCCGCCTCGGAGGAGCTGTCCTCCTCCATCACCGAGATCAGCCGCCGCGTTCAGGATTCGGCGCGGATGGCCGCGGAAGCCGTCGAACAGGCGGCGCGGACCAACGAACGCGTCAACGCGCTGTCGCAGGCGGCATCCCGCATCGGCGACGTCGTCGAGCTCATCAACACCATCGCCGGCCAGACCAATCTGTTGGCGCTGAACGCGACCATCGAGGCGGCACGCGCCGGCGAGGCCGGCCGCGGCTTCGCCGTCGTTGCCTCGGAAGTGAAGGCCCTCGCCGAGCAGACCGCGAAAGCGACCGGCGAGATCGGAGCGCAGGTGTCGGGCATCCAGGCCGCCACGCAGGAATCCGTCAGCGCCATCCAGGAGATCGGCGGCACCATCGAGCGGCTGTCCGAGGTCTCGGCGGCGATCGCCGCCGCCGTCGAAGAACAGGGCGCGGCCACCCAGGAGATCTCACGCAACGTGCAGCAGGCTTCGGTCGGCACGCAGGAGGTCTCGATGAACATCACCGACGTGCAGCGCGGTGCGACCGAGACCGGCTCGGCCTCGACCGAAGTGCTGTCGGCGGCCAAATCGCTGGCGACCGACAGCACCCGCCTGAAGGTCGAAGTCGCGCAGTTCCTGGAGTCGGTCCGCGCCGCCTGATCCTCAACTGCCCGTCTGTGGAACCGGCGGCGGTGCGACCTGTCGCCGGAACAGGATGCGCTGGTAGAGCCAGCCGATCGCCACCAGCACGACGCCGAGGCACATGAACGACAGCGCGCGATAGACGCCTGTCAGCGTCCACACGTCGATGACGAAGGCTTTGAGGATCGTCAGCGCGATGACGGCGGCAGAGGCCAGCCGCGCGCGCTCCGAATTGACCAGGATGCCGACGCCGAGCAGCACCACGCCGAAGGCGAGCCAGCCGATCGAATAGGTGTATTGCTCCGCGCCTGTGGTGCCGCCGTAGAGCAGGACCGGGCCGTGATAGAAGCGGCGGATCTCCAACGTCACGTAGGTGAGCGCAAACACCAGTGCCCCGCCCGCGATCGTATTGGCGTAGGCGACGGGGCGATGTCCCGCCACGGCGTAGGACAGCAGCAGCATCAGCATCGCGGGGAGCGCGTAGCCGAGCAGCAGCAGGTTGAACACGAGGCCGCCGACATTGACGCTGGAGAACAGCAGCGGATTCTCCAGTATCAGGAGCCCGAACACGCTGATGAGCGCGGCGATCGCGGTCAGCGCGATCGCGCCGACATTGTGCACGATGCTGTGGCTGCGCTGTCGCAGGCGCTCCAGCCCGATCGCTATCGCGAGCGTGACGCAGACCTGCAGCGCGAACTCGAGCAGCGACGGCGGCGAGATCATGTCGCCACCGGTCGCAAAGTGCCGGATCTCCATGAAGGCGAGCAGCGCGGTGAACAGGATCGCGGCAGTCTCGACCATGCGCAGCGGCGGATCGTCGGCGCCGCGGCGCAGGAAGATGCTCGCGCCCCAGAACGATGCCGCCGGCAGGCCGTAGCCCCAAAGCAGCCAATTGAAGATCGGCGTGGTGCCGACGGCATCGCCGACGATGCGCGGATCATAGACGATGCGCGCGGTGACGATGCCGGCAAAGATGGCGGCGAGCCAGCGCAGGAACGGGATGGGCCGCTGCATCGAGATCCAGGCGGTGCCGAGCGACATCAGCGCGAGCGCGATGGTGAGCCAGCCCTTCTCCAGCGCGAAGGTCAGCGCCAGCGCCAGCGCGCCGAGCGTGCCGGTCGCGAACAGCGCCGTGGAGATCATGATGCCCGGCCGGGTCTCGCGGCGCGTGAGCGATTCGGTCGCAGCACCAAAGGCGGCGGCGAGCAGCACGGCGAGGATCGCAAACGGGATCGAGCGGTCGAGATGGGCGATGCGCGCATAGAGCGCAACCAGGATCGCGATCGGTGTGGCGACCGCCGCGGCCGACCACACCACCGGGATGACAGCCGAATTCGACCGGCCCTGCGCGAGGAAGCCCGCGATGCCGAAGCCGGCGGCGAAGACCGCGGCCATCACCAGATGCAGCGTCACGGAGCTGTCGATCGCTGCTGGCCCGACACCCGGCAGCGGGCCGCCCGGCAGCACCAGCATGTCGGGATTGGCCCGCACCGCCCATTCGGCGAACACGATGAAGACGGTTGCCGCGGCCGCGCCCAGCGCACCGGTTGCTGCCGGCCCACGCCAGGCGACGAGCAGGGTCGCGCCGACGAGTAGCGTGAAGGCGATCAGCGCCAGATCGGCATGCGCGCTCGACAGCACGATGATCATGGCTGCGAACAGATAGGCGCCGAGCGAGCTCGACGACACCGGCTCGATCTCGCCGTCCGCGATGGTTGGGCCGAACATGAAGCCGCAGACGACGAGGAGGGAAGCGAGCGTGAAGCCCGCAATGACGTGGAAGGCGTGCGGCGCCACCTGCAATTCGGGCTCGAGCCCCATGAAAGTCCAGAGCACCGCGAAGACGATGGTGGTCACCGCGAGCCAACGCCACAGCCGGATGCGGGCGAGGCCGAAGCTCGCGGCGGTCACGATCGCGAGATAGATGTAGAGCGCCCAATAGTCCGGCTTGCCGCTGGAGACGAGGACCGGCGTCACGAACGCGCCGACGACGCCAAGGCCCGCGAGCGCGGGCCCATGCAGCAGCGCAGCGGCCAGCGTGCCGAGCGCGACGAGGCCGAGCAGCACGAAGGCGGTGGCGGGCACGAGGAAACCGTAGAGCGCATAGGCTGCATAGATGGTCGCGAACGCCACCGCCGTGCCGGCCGCGGTGAGGATCGCTGGGATGTTGGCGATCGGCAGCGCCTGGATCGTCGAGATGCTTTCCTTGCGCCGCGTCCATTCGCCGGCACCTAGCAGCGCCAGCGCGAACAGGCCGCCGAGGAATACGCGCACGCCGGGGCCGACAAGGCCGGCCTCGATCGAATAGCGCACCATGAAGAAGCCGCCGAGCGCGAGTGCGAGCCCGCCGATCCACACCACCCAGCGCGTGCCGAGTCGCTCCTCGAAGCCGGGTGCGGATGCAGGCAGCGGAGGCGGTGCAGCGGCCTCGGTGCTCGTTTCGAGCGGCGGCGGCGAAACAGCTTCGATGGCGGGTGGCGGTGCCGGCTCAGCTTCCGGCGCAAGCGGCGGCGGCTGCGCCGCAGCCGTCGCGGGCGCCTGCTCCCACGTCGGCGTGAGTGGCGGCGGCTGAACCCGCCGCTGCGCGTCAAACGTCTCTTCGAGCGAGCTTAGTCGGCGGCGCAGTTCGGCTGCCTGACTGGAGGCCTTGATCGCGACGAGGAAGGCGGCGATCGCAATGATCAACGCAAAGACGTCAAACGGGCCGTCGAACATGAAGCCTCCGGGCAACCGGCGGGCAGGGCCGATCGCGAAATCTTACAATCTTAGTTTGGAGCATGACCTTGCTCGGAAAACCGCTTACGCACTTTTCCGGATCATGCTCAGCGCCGGGAGCGTACGCGCAAGCCCGGCGCGGGCCGCTCCTGGAGCACGTCGCGGCGGAAGCGATAGAGCGCCGCCGGGCGTCCGCCGGTCTGTGTCGACATCGCCCCGGTCGGTTCGACCAGAGCTTCCGTTTCGACGAGGCGGCGGAAATTCTGCTTGTGCAGGTGGCGGCCGGAGATGGCCTCCACCGTATGCTGCAATTCCGTGAGTGTGAACTCGGCGGGCAAAAGTTCAAAGACGACAGGACGATACTTCAGTTTTGCACGCAGCCGCGCGATGGCTGTGGCGAGGATGCGCCGGTGATCGAACCGCATCGAGGTCCCAAGCGCGGGAAGCGTCTTGCGCGCTAATGCCGCAGGCCTGCCGTCGCGCCGCGCCTCCTCGATCAGCCCGGCCTCGTACAGGAGCTCATAGCGGTCGAGCACGCGCTCCTCGTCCCAGGGCGCACCGTCGAGACCGAAATAGAACCGCACGCGATCCTTCCGCGGCAGCGCGCGCGTCGTCTCCGGTGTCTCCTCCTCGGCCCATTTCATCAGCGCCGGGATGATGTCGCGGGCGATGATCTCTGGCGGCTGCTCGCGCCAGTCTTCCCAGGGGAAGAAGCGATACCATGGCTCGAAGCTCGCGCCGGTCGCGGCGAGCTCGCCATCGACGGCGCGCGTCAGCGCCAGATAGCCGATCGACACCATGTGCGCGCCGGTGTGGGCGGCTTCGGCATGACGGCCGCGGTCGCCGAACGTGTAGAGTTGCTCGACATAGCCAAGCCGCAGGCCCGCCTGTTGCTCGACCCAGGCGCGCAGGCCGATCTCGAAGGTGCGATGGGCGAGCGCATCGAACGGCCCGAACGGCAGGCCGGCAAGCCCGTCACCGGCGCGTGCGGTGAGGATCTGCGGTTCGTGGTCCTCGATCGCGACGATCGCGGCGGTCAGGCCAATCTCGATCGGCGTCAGCAGCTTGTCTTTCATGCGATCATGATCGCGGGTGTTCCAGCAAACTCGTCATGCCCGGGCTTGTCCCGGGCATCCACGTTCTTCGTACTGCTGGAAAGTTCGTGGATGGCCGGGACATAGGCGAGCGAAGCGACGCCGTCCTTCAGACCGCTATGCCCGGCCATGACGGCAACACCTGCGTTGTCGCGCGCAGCTGTCATTCGAGCTCGATCACGAAGGGGCGGCCCTCGACCATCATCGCGCCCGGGCCCATTTCGTCGAGCGCGCGCAGCATGCGGCCGTTGCGTCCCAATGCACGATCGGCGAGGCCGACGATGCGCCGGTTCGGCGAAGCGATCGGCGAGGCCGCGCGGATCTTCTTGGCGATCTCGATCTCGTCGCGGTTCGGATTGAGCGCGCATACCGCTGCAAACGCGCTGGCGGTGGAGCGGCTGATGCCGGCGTAGCAATGCACCACCAGCGGCGCGCTGCGGTCCCAGCCGCGCACGAAATTCAACACCTGCTCGATATGCGTCTCTGACGGTGCGACGAAGCCGTCCATCTCCTCGGTGATATCGTCCATCGACACCTTGAGATGGTTGGCCGGCAGCACGGACACGGGCCGCGCCACCTGCTCGACATTGGCCATCACCGTCAGCACGTGGCTGGCGCCAGTGAGGCGGACGGTTTCGGGAAGTGCGGCGAGGGAACAGACGTGGATCATGGCGGACCTTTTTGGCGCCGATTATAGCGAGCGGCCGTAGGGTGGGCAAAGCATCCCACATTGTCGTCCCGGCGCAGGCCGGGACCCATAACCACCGGCCGGCGTGACTGAGGCGGTGGCAACTCCCAGTCTTCGCAAAACCCCTTTCCGGAGTATGGGTCCCGGCCTGCGCCGGGACGACAACAGAGATCGAGGCACCACTGCCCTACGCAATCACCGCGCCAAACCGCTCCAGGAACTGCTTCTCGGCCCGCGCCGCGGTCCAGGGCGTGAGATAGTCGCGCCGGACGCTGTCGGGTAGGCCGGGATCCTTGCCGAACAGGCGCCGTGCCTCGCTCTCGCTGAAACCGGCAAGCTCGGTCGCCTCCAGATAAGCCGCGCCGCGATCGGCAGCCTTGATCGCCTGCGTGATCTCCTCCGGCAGCACCGGCGGCAGCCCGAAGCGGACGTGGATGGCGCTGAGCAGGCGTTTCTCGACCGTTTTGTAATGGCCCTCGAGCACGGCCTTGAACGGCGAGATCATGTCGCCGATGACATACTCGGGTGCGTCATGCAGCAGGGCTGCGAGCCGCACGCGCTGGTCGACGCGCGGCATCTCATGCCGCATCACGGTCTCCACCAGCAGCGTATGCTGCGCGACCGAGAAGATGTGGGTGCCGATGGTCTGGCCGTTCCAACGGGCCACGCGCGCCAGCCCGTGCGCGATGTCGGCGATCTCGACGTCGAGCGGGGAGGGATCGAGCAGATCGAGCCGCCGGCCCGACAGCATGCGCTGCCAGGCGCGGGACTGCGCATCGCGCGCGGTCTTCTTCTCGGCTGTCATTTGGCCTTGAGGCGCGGCTTGCGCTGCGTCTTGCCGCAGGTCGCGTGACAATGGCAGTCGACCAGATGGTCGTTGACCATGCCGGTCGCCTGCATGAAGGCATAGACGATGGTCGGGCCGACGAACTTGAAGCCGCGCGAGGACAGCTCCTTGGAGATCTGCACCGACAGCGGCGTCGAGGCTGGTACGCTCGCGCTGGTCTTGAAATTGTTGACCTTGGGGCGGCCGTCCATGAAGTCCCACAACAGCTTCGAGAAGCCCGGTCCCTTCTCCATGATCTCCAGATACGATTTTGCGCTCAGGATCGTACCGTCGATCTTGGCCTTGTTGCGCACGATGCCGGCATCGTTCATCAGCGCGTGCACCTTTTTGTCGTTGTAGCGCGCGATCTTCTCCGGCTGGAAATCGTCGAAGGCTTTGCGGAAATTGTCGCGCTTGCGCAGGATCGTGATCCAGGAGAGGCCGGCCTGGAAGCCGTCGAGGATCAGCTTTTCGTAAAGTGCGCGGTCGTCATACTCAGGCACGCCCCATTCGGTGTCGTGATAGGCGACATAGAGCGGATCTTCGCCGGGCCAGGGGCAGCGGGTCTTTCCGTCGGGATGCAGGCGAGGAGCGCGGCTCATGCGATGGGTTGCTTCGATGGAATGCGGACGATGTCGGGTTCGGCGAGCGTCAGCGCGAGGCCGCCCGCGGTGAGCGGCTGGCCCGCATCGAGCGCATAGGCGACGCGGTCGACACGCACCAGCGCGATGCCTTTGCCGCCGGCGGTCGAGCCGATGGTGCCGACCGGCTTGTCGCCGGCGAGAATGGTGGCACCAATCTCGGGCGAGGGTCCCTCAAGCAGCACCTTGACGCTGCGGGTGCGCGCGGTGCCGCGATGCTGCATGCGCGAGACGACCTCCTGGCCGACATAGCAGCCCTTGTCGAAATCGACGCCGGCAAGCCGGTCCATATTGGTCTCGTGCGGGAAGGCGTCGCTGTACATGAAATCGAGCCCGCCGCGCGGCACGCCGAGCGCGATGCGGTGAGCCTCGTATTCGGCGGCATCGACCAGCTCGGCGCCGATGAGATCGGACAGCTTCTGCTTGAGATCCTCGGGGATCAGGATGCGATAGCCGAGCTCATTGTGGCGCGGATCGGCGAAGCCGAGGTCGGGCTGAGCGGCAGGCTGGCCGTCCCAGGCTGCGAGCACGCCCAGAGCATCGGAGAGGTTTTCCACCGTGACCTTGGCGCGCAGCTTGTAGAATTTCAGCTTGGTGGCGAGGCCCTCGGCCAGCGCTTTCGGGCAATCGATCAGGAACCCGCCGCCATGGCCGGCGGGCACCTCCGTGATCAGGAAATCGACGATGATCTTGCCCTGCGGCGTCAGCAGCGCGCCGAATCGCCCCAGGCCCGGCTTGAGCCTGTCGACATCGGTGGTGACGAGGCCGTTGAGGAAGTTGCGCGCATCCTCGCCCGCGACCTTGACCACGCCCCGGTCGGGAAGAAACGCTGATTTCATGCGAAAATCTCTTGCGACATGTTGCTCCGGAACGTAAGCCCGCAAGGCAAAAACGACAAGACCTCGAGCCCTGCGCTTGGGGATGAGAGAGGCCCCATGACCCAGCGTTTTGACGTGATCCTCAAAGGCGGCACCGTGGTCAACCAGGACGGCGAGGGCCTGCGCGATATCGGTATCACGGGTGGCCGTATCGCCGAGATCGGCACGCTGTCGCAAGCCAGCGCCGCGGAGGTGATCGACTGCAAGGGCCTGCACATCCTGCCCGGCGTGATGGACACGCAGGTGCATTTCCGCGAGCCCGGGCTGACGCACAAGGAAGACCTCGAGACCGGCTCGCGCAGCGCCGCGATGGGCGGCGTCACCGCCGTGTTCGAGATGCCGAACACCTCGCCCCTCACGGTGACGGAAGCCGAATTCACCGACAAGGTGAAGCGCGCTCGTCACCGCATGCATTGCGATTTCGCCTTTTTCATCGGCGGCACCCGCGAGAACGTGCAGGATCTGCCGGTGCTGGAGCGCGCGCCGGGCTGCGCCGGCGTCAAGGTGTTCATTGGCTCCTCGACCGGCGCGCTGCTGGTGGAGGACGACGAGAGCCTGCGGCGCATCTTCCAGGTCATCCGCCGCCGCGCCGCGTTCCACGCCGAGGACGAGTACCGCCTCAACGACCGCAAATCGCTGCGCATCGAGGGCGATGCGCGGTCGCATCCGGTCTGGCGCGACGAGACCGCGGCGCTGATGGCGACACAGCGCCTGGTCAAGCTCGCGCATGAGACGGGCAAGCGCATCCATGTGCTGCACATCTCGACCAAGGAAGAGATCGAGTTCCTGCGCGACCACAAGGACGTCGCCTCCTGCGAAGCAACGCCGCATCATCTCACGCTGGCCGCGCCCGAATGCTACGAGCGGCTCGGCACGCTGGCGCAGATGAATCCGCCGGTGCGCGGCGCCGATCACCGCGCCGGAATCTGGCGTGGCATCGAGCAGGGCATCATCGACGTGCTCGGCTCCGACCACGCCCCGCATGCGCTGGACGAGAAGCAGAAGACCTATCCGGCCTCGCCCTCCGGCATGACCGGCGTGCAGACGCTGGTGCCGATCATGCTCGATCACGTCAATGCCGGCCGGCTGTCGCTGGCACGGTTCGTCGATCTCACCAGCGCCGGCCCCGCGCGCGTCTACAACATGGCCTGCAAGGGCCGCATCGCCGCCGGTTACGACGCTGACTTCACCATCGTCGACCTGAAGCGCAGCGAGACCATCACCAACAAATGGGTGGCATCCAAAGCCGGCTGGACCCCCTATGACGGCGTCCGCGTCACCGGATGGCCCGTCGGCACCTTCATCCGCGGCCGCCGCGTGATGTGGCAGGGCGAGCTGCTGACGGCCTCGCAAGGCGAGCCGGTGCGGTTTCTGGAGACGCTGAAGGCGTAGGCCGCTCCACACTCGGTGTCGTCCCGGCGAAGGCCGGGACCCATAACCACAGGGAGACGTTTGGCGGAGACTAGTCGTTGCTGGGCCTTCTCTCGGTGCGAATACCTCCGTTCACCGATAGGTCACGCGGTATGGGTCCCGGCCTTCGCCGGGACGACATTGAGGAAGCATGGGAGAGCATTCTATGACTCAACCGCTCATCACCACTGAGCAACTCGCAGGCCTGCTCGGCGATCATAATCTCCGCCTCTACGACTGCACGACCTACAACGAGCCGGTGCCGCCGGGCAGCGATGTGCCGTATCGTGTGGTGCCCGGCGACAAGACGTTTGCGGCCGGCCACATTCCCGGCGCCGATTTCCTCGACCTGCAGGGCGAGTTCTCCGACACCTCGTCGCAACAGTTTTTCATGATGCCCGATGTGGCCCAGTTGGAGGCTGCCTTCGGCCGGCACGGCCTCGATGCGTCCGAGACCATCGTGCTCTACAGCATCGGCACGATGATGTGGTCGACGCGGTTCTGGTGGATGCTGCGCTCGCTCGGCGTCGATGCGCGTGTGCTCGACGGCGGTTTCGACAAATGGAAGGACGAGGGGCGGCCGGTCGAGAGAGGCGCGCCGAAGGGCTATCCGGCCGCGACGTTCAAGGCCGCGCCGCGCCCAGGCTATTTCGTCGACAAGAACATCGTGAAGGCCCGGATCGGCGATCCCGCGACGGTGATCGTCAACGCGCTCGGTCCGCAATTTCATCAGGGTCTCGAGCCGAGCCGCTACGGCCGGCCCGGCCGTGTGCCGGGCAGCGTCAACGTCCCGGCGGCGTCGCTCACCAATGCCGACAAAACGCTGACGACACTGGCCGATGCCGAGGCTAAATTCACGGCCCAAGGCGTTACGCGCGACAAGAATGTGATCCTGTATTGCGGCGGCGGCATCTCGGCGACGATCGACCTGCTCATGCTGACGCAGCTCGGCTACGATAAGCTCACGCTCTATGACGCCTCCATGGGCGAATGGGCGCGGGATCCGGCGCTGCCGATCGAGACGGATTAGGATGCTTACTTACCCTCCCCTGGAGGGGGAGGGTCGGTCGCGCGCAGCGCGAGCGGGGTGGGGTGACAGTCTTTCGCCATTGGCGGTGCCCGTTTGGAGAGATCACCCACCCCGCTTCGCATTGCGCTTTGCTCCATGCGAAGCGACCCTCCCCCTCCAGGGGAGGGTCGGAGCCCCGAGTAAGAATGTTGGGAACCTTTCGTTTGGGCCTGCATCCAATGTCCGGAACGAAGCGAAACAAGCAGGTAACAGCCATGCAACGGACCGCAGCCGGCCTGTCCGCCGGCGCCAGGACATTGGAAGCCGAGCTGATCGACCGGGCGCGGGGCCGAGACGAAGCCGCGTTGCGCGAGATCATGCAGGCCAACAACCGCAGGCTCTATCGCCTCGCGCGCGGAATCCTGCGCAGCGACAGCGAAGCCGAGGACGTGGTGCAGGAAACCTACGTCCGCGCGTTCACCCGTCTCGATGGCTTCCGGGGCGAGGCCGGGTTGTCGACCTGGCTTTCGCGCATCGCCATCAACGAGGCGCTCGGCCGGGTGCGCAGCCGAAAGCCCGATGTCGAACTTGGCGCGATACCAGATGCCGCGCTCGACGCGCAGATCATCAAGTTTCCCGTTTCTCCCGCAGGTGATCCGGAAAGGACAATGGCCCAACGTGAAATCCAGCGCGTCGTCGAACGCGCCATCGACGAGTTGCCGGATGTCTTCCGCATGGTGTTCGTCGCCCGGGTCATGGAAGGCATGAGTATCGAGGAGACCGCCGATCTGCTCGCCGTCAAGCCCGAGACCGTGAAGACGCGGCTGCACCGCGCCCGCACCATGCTGCGCGAGAACGTCGAGAAGGAGATCGGCCCGGTGGTGATGGATGCGTTCCCGTTCGCCGGGTGGCGCTGTGAGCGCTTGACTGAAGCCGTGCTGAAGCGGCTCGGCTTCGGCAGCTAAAGTTTTCGGGAACGTTTGCGCGAAATGCCCATCCAACTCCTGTGAAGCAACGCGCCGGCCCAAACGTCCGGCACCACAGGAGTATCAAGCCATGTTTTTCCGATCGAGCGCGGCGATCGCCGCAGCCGTCCTGCTGTCGAGTCCTGCGCTGCTGCAGGGCGCTCGCGCAGCCGACAAGCCCACCGATCCGCAGATCGCCCATATTGCCTACACCGCGGGCGTGATCGACATCAACGCGGCCAAGCAGGCGCAGAAGAAAGCCAAGAACAAGGACGTCAAGGCCTTCGCCGAGGACATGCTGCGCGACCACGAGGCGGTCAACAAGCAGGCGCTCGCGCTGGTCAAAAAGCTGAACGTCACGCCTGAAGATAACGACACCAGCCGGGCGCTGTCGAAGCAGGCGAGCGACAAGATGGCTGAGCTCGACAAGCTGAGCGGCGCCGCCTTCGACAAGGCCTATGTCCAGAACGAGGTCGCCTACCATAAGGCGGTCAATAGCGCGCTGGAGACCCAGCTCATTCCGTCCGCGAGCAATAACGAGCTGAAGAGCCTGTTGCAGACCGGCCTGAAGATCTTCCAGGGTCATCAGCAGCACGCCGAGCACGTCGCGGCCGAGCTGAAATAGGAGGGTGCGATGAAGCCGGGACGCCTCGCTTCGATCGCGCTTGCGGTCATGGTCCTGTCAGTGGTCGTCCCGGCACGTGCGGCGACCATTCAAATCACGATGGATAATCTCGTGATCTCGCCGGCCGAAATCTCGGCCAAGGTCGGCGACACCGTTGAGTGGATCAACAAGGACATCTTCGCCCACACCGCCACCGCGACCAATGGCGATTTCGACGTCCCTCTGCTGCCGAAGAAGTCAGTGACGTTCGTTGTGAAGAAGGCGGGAACGGTCGATTATTACTGTCGCTATCATCCCAATATGAAGGCGACTCTGAAAGTCGAGCCCTGATCCCAGGGCGGGCATTCCCGATCGCATCGGGAACGTCTCCCGGTCATCGCCAGACTAATGCTTGTCCGCGTTCAATCGCTTCTATGCAATAAATCGCGGCAGACTTCGCGAGCACTTCGCAAAGTCATTCATCCGTGAACTGGCCCCGTCCCGTGGCGGGGTCATTTTTCGAAAAGGGTTATTGCCTGGAGAGGCTGACCGAGAATTCACCGTTGCGGATGCGGCCGGGAAAGCCCTCGACGAATTTCGCCACCGCGTCCTCGCCGTAGGTGCCGACGAGTTCGGCAAAGGCCGCGAACAGGCTCGCCTGCGCCAGGCAGTCGCCGTCGACACCTTCATGGCGCGCCTCGGCCCATGCCTCATTGAGATAGCTCAGTGCGGCCTGCTTCTGCTCGTGATCGGGCAGTGGCGCGCGGGCGGGGGCGTAGGAAATCGGCTGGCTCATGAAACTCGATCAGGGCTGGGGCGCGATCCACGGCGATGCGCTGTGCGAGAGGTGTAGCACGGGCGTTAACGACCGCTAGGCCACATCTTTAAGAACGGTTAACGGCTGTGAACAAAATCGATGACAGAGTTCCAGCTACCGCCAAACCCTCATGGTGGGGAGGCGCGCAGCGCCGTCTCGAACCATAGAGACCCACGCTGTTGCAGCCGGGCTCTTCATCCTTCGAGACGCCGCTTCGCGGCTCCTCAGGATGAGGGGACTAGCAGCGCAGGGCGCGATTGAAAGAAAGAGTCTAGTTCGCGTAGCGCGCCGTGAGATCGCGCGAGATCTTCGAGCCTTCCTCGATATAGCGGCGGATCGCCACCGTGGCCGCCGGCGTGCAGCTCCGATAGGTCTGCTGGAAGCCGTTATAGCCGCGGTTGAAGCCGGCGATCATGCGGGTGCGGCGCTCGCCGGAGGGGGTTTCGGCATCGATTAGCGCCTGCATCTCGTTGCGCCATTTGTTGCCCTCGTTGGACCCGCAGATGCCGCGCAGATAGTGCAGCCCGCCGAGGATCTCCGCCAGCCGCTGCAAATCGCCGTCAAACGGCGCTGCCCCCTCCTGGCCCCGGGCGGGCACGGAGGCGCAGGCGAGAATCAGGACAAAAATGGCCAGAAATCGCGTGGACATCGCCGGGTGTATGCCCCCTTCGCTCAATGGACGCAAGGCGAGCCACGGGAGCGGTGCGCTCCCTCCTCCGCTTGCGGGGGAGGGGTGGGGAGAGGGTGCTTCCGCGGGCGAGAATCCCCAAGAGGAGAAAACCCTCACCCGCCGCGCTCTCGCGCGTCGACCTCTCCCGCAAGCGGGAGAGGTGCAGCGGAGCTCGCGGCTCGCTCTAAGCCCCAATCAGACGCCGCGCCGACTGGATGACCTCCTCCAGCCCCCCGGTCAGCTTGAGATCGGCGAGGCCTGCCAACGCGTCCGGGGCAATCCAGCGGTAGTCGTCGAGCTCGTCGTTCAGAACGGGTTCCTTGGCTACCCAGCGGGCGGCAAAGGACATGATCAGGTAATGACCGGCTCCGGCCGCCGCCGGCAGCACCTCGCGCCAGCCAGCGAGACCAATGATCTCGATGGCGAGCCCGGTCTCCTCATCGACCTCGCGCAGCAGGGCCTGGTGCAGCGATTCGCCGAACTCGACCCGGCCGCCGGGCAGCGAATAGAACCCTTTTGCGGGCGAACGGGCGCGGCGGGTCAGAAGCACCTTGCCGTCGCGAAAAATCGCGGCACTGACCGCAATCTGGGGGTGAGCAGGCTGGACCGCCGAAACCACGGCTCAGTTCGCCATGATGGTGTCGATGTCGGCTTCGGCGCCGCCATTGATGATGCCGCCGCAGGCCGCGATCAGCGGCTTGACCCAGGCCGTGGCCTGCTCGGCGAGCCGGACGCGCGTCGTGTCCTTCTCGACCTCGCGCATGGCCGAGCCGACCGCGGTCAGGATCGACGTCATGGTATCCGTGATGTGGTCGAACTGGGCGCGCACGTTGGGATCGGCCTTCTCATAGGCCTCGATGGCGAGGTCGCGCGCCCTGAAATTCGACGCGGTGAAATGCTCGGCATAGGACAGTGGCGTCCAGGTCAGAAAATCTTCCGCGCATTCCGGCATGTCGGGGACCATTTCCAGCAGCATCACGGCTTCATTGAAATGGTTGAGATAGTCGGTGGCAAGCCCGGTCCGCGGATTGATATTGGCGACGCGCAGCCGCTCGGCCCAGGCGGCGGCCTCGGGGCCCGTCTGTACATGCGTCCGCGCGGGTTGGGAGACCGTTGAGCTCATCGGCCGCAGTGTTAACGTTCGGGGTTAAAAGGACCTGAACGGACCCTATATAGATACCCCAGGATGTGTGGACGCTTCGTCATAACTTCGGCCCCCGCGGCTTTGCGGCAACTGTTCGGCTATGTCGAGCAGCCGAATTTCCCGCCTCGGTACAACGTCGCCCCGACGCAGCCGATTCCGGTCGTGCTGATCGAGAACGACGCACGCCATTGCCGCCTGATGCGTTGGGGCCTGCTGCCGAGCTGGGTCAAGGACCCCCGCGGATTTACGCTCCTGATCAACGCCCGCTCCGAGACGGCGCTGGAGAAGCCCGCCTTCAAAAAAGCGATTCGCCGCCGGCGCGGCCTGATCCCGGCGGACGGCTATTACGAGTGGAAGGCGGAGGGTGGCCGCAAGCAGCCCTTCTTCATCCATCGCGCCGACGGCGCGCCGCTCGGCTTTGCTGCGGTGTTCGAGACCTGGGTCGGCCCGAACGGCGAGGAACTCGACACGGTCGCGATCGTCACGGCGGCGGCAGGCGAGGATCTCGCCGCGCTGCATGACCGCGTGCCCGTCACCATCAGCCCGCGCGATTTCGAGCGCTGGCTCGACTGCCGCAGCGACGAAATCGACGCGATCCTGCCGCTGATGGCCGCCCCGCGCATTGGCGAGTTCGCCTGGCATCCGGTCTCCACCCGCGTCAACCGCGTCGCCAATGACGACGAGCAGTTGCTGCTGCCGATCAGTGCGGAGGAGATGGCGGCGGAGGTGGTGAAGCCGAAGAAGGTGGCGCGGAAGGCTGCGGTTACCTCGGTGGATGACGGGCAGGGGTCGTTGTTCTGATCGCCGATGCCGTAGGGTGGGCAAAGCGAAGCAGTGCCCACCATCGTGCGCCAAGCAATCGATAGGTGGTGGGCACGGCGCGTTGCGCCTTTGCCCACCCTACGGCAGCGGTGTTTCACACAATTTCCCTTGCCCGCAGCGCTGCGATCTCCGCCGCATCGAACCCCAGCTCGCCCAGCACCGCATCCGTATCCGCGCCCAGCTCTGGCGCCATGCGATCCAGCTTGCCGCCGCCATGGGCGAGCTTGAACCCGCTGCCGGCAAAGCGCAGGCGCCCATAGGGCGTGTCCAGCTCCTGGATCGCGCCGCGTGCCTTGATTTGCGGGTGGTCGATCACCTCCTCGACCTTCCAAATGCTGGCGCAGGGTGCGCCGGCGTCTTCCAGGATCGTCTCCCATTCGCGTGCGGGCCTTGCCGCCAGCGCTTCCTCGATGATGGCGCGGAGCGCGCCCTCGTTCTCGTTGCGGGAGAACCAGTCAGCAAAGCGCGGATCACTCAGCGTGTCCTCGCGGCCGAGTGTGCTCATCAGCGCGCGGTACTGCTTCTCGTTGTTGACCGCGAGCAGGATGTGGCCGTCGCCGCATTTGAACAGGTTGGCCGTGGTCCTGCGGCTCACCGCCTGGTTGCCCGAAAGTGTTTGACGGTGGCCGGCGACCGACCAGTCCGCGATCTGCCCTGACAGAAACGCCATCGTCGCCTCGAGCATGGAGACGTCGACGAGCTGGCCCTTGCCGGTGCGGTCGCGCTGATACAGTGCGCTCGACACGCCAAACGCAGCGGTCGCGCCCGACAGCACGTCGCACACCGCAAAGCCCGCGCGCGTCGGTCCCGTCTCGGGATGGCCGGTGATCGCCATGATCCCGGACAGCGCCTGCATCTTGCCGTCATAGCCGGGCCGCAAGCGGTCCGGGCCGGTCTGGCCGAAGCCTGATACGGCGCAATAGATCAGCTTCGGATTGATCGCCGAGAGCGCCTCGTAGCCGATGCCGAGCTTGTCCATCACGCCGGGGCGGAAATTCTCCATCACGACGTCGACGGTCTCTGCGAGCTTCTTCACGATCGCGATCGCCTCCGGCTTCTGCAGATCGAGCGTCAGGCTGCGCTTGTTGCCGTTGATGGCCTGGAATGCCGGCGCCAGCCCGCGCTCGGCCCATTCGCGGCTGAGCGGCGTGCGGCGCATGTCCTCGCCCTCGCGCCGCTCGACCTTGATGACGTCGGCTCCTAGCAGCGCGAGCTGATAGCTCGCATAGGGACCGGCCAGCACTTGCGTGAAGTCCAGGATCTTCACGCCCTCGAACGGTCGCGTCACGTCGCTCTCCCTTTTTCTTCGTTATCGGAGGACGTCAGGCGGCGCGGTTGCCGCGCGCGATCTCCTTCTGCTTGTCGAATTCGGCGCGGCGCCGCGCCAGCTCTTCCGGCGAAAGCTGCGCCACGTTGTTGTAGTCGAGCTTCCAGGAGGCATCCTCGCTCCAGCGCAGCGGCGACTGCATCGTCGTCTGCGGACCGCTTGCGGTCTCCAGCAGTTTTAGCGCGAGCTCGAGCGTCTGCGCCTGCGAGGTGATGTCGTGTGGCTTGCCGGCGGAATTGCCGAGCGGGAAATCGGAGAACAGGAAGCGCGGCACGGCCGCGTGCTCGATGATGTCCTTGGCGCAGCCCATGATCACGGTCGGAATGCCGTTCCGCTCCAGGTGCCGCGCCACCAGCGCGGTGGTCTGGTGGCAGACCGGGCAGTTCGGCACCAGCACCGCGATGTCGACCTTGTCGGCAAGACAGCGCGCCAGGATCTCCGGCGCGTCGGTATCCAGCGTGACCCGATGGCTGCGGTTGGTCGGTGCGCCGAAGAAACGCGGCGCGACCTCGCCGATGCGGCCAGCGGCGCTGGCCTTCAGGAGCTGCGGCAGCGGAAACCAGGTGCCGCTGTCGGTCGCGCTGGTGTGCTTGCGGTCGTAGCCGATGTGCGAGATGCGAAGGTCGTGCTCTTTCGACGTGTCGCCGTCATAGACCTGGTAGAATTTCGCGCTGCCATTATACGCCGCGCCCGGCCCCTGATCGCCCTTGGCCGGATCGAACGGCGCCGCGGTCGTGATGATCGTCACGCGCGACTGCGCCAATGGCTTCTTCAGCGGCTGGAACGGTGCCTCCGTGTAATGCGCCCAGCGATACGGCGTGGTGTAGCCGATCGCCGCGTAATAGTCGCGCGTGCGCTGCATGTAGGGCACGGGCGAATCGTAGTCGGGCGCAAAGCCAAATTCGTCGTCGCGCGGAGCGGACATGGGCGCGTCTCCTGGTTCTTGGTTAGGGCCCAGACTAGAGATAGTTTTCAAGTTGCTCAACGGGGAGTGGGGTGGCGCAGGCCAGAATTGCAGATGAGGATGATGCGGCGCGGACTCTTCCCTCCCCTGGAGGGAGGGTCGGCTCACATGGAGCGTAGCGAAATGTGAGACGGAGTGGGGTGACGGTCTCTCCACATCCAACAGTGCCCGAGTAGAAAGATCACCCCATCCCGCTCGCGCTGCGCGCGATCGACCCTCCCCCTCCAGGGGAGGGTGAAGAGCGTCACCTACCTGAACACCTGCAGTGCCACATACTGAAGCAGCATGATCGCCTTGGCGTCGATGATGCGGCCGTCTGCGATCATCGCCAGCGCCTCGTCGATGGAAAGCTCCAGCACCTCGATGTCCTCGCCCTCATGTTCGAGGCCGCCGCCGTCGCTGACCCGCATCTCCGGCTCATATTCGGCGATGAAGAAATGCAGTTTCTCGGTGATGGCGCCGGGACTCATGAAGGCCTCGAACACCTTGTGGACGTCGTGCAGGCGATAACCGGTTTCCTCCTCGGCCTCGGCGCGGATGCGCACCTCGGGGGCGGCATCGTCGAGCACGCCGGCGGCCGCTTCGATCAGCAGATCGTCGTAGCCGCGGATATAGGCGGGCAGACGGAACTGGCGCACCAGGATCACCGTGCGCCGGGCGCGGTTGTAGGGCAGCACGGCCGCGGCGTTGTCGCGCTCATAGGTTTCCCGGTGCTGCGTCTGCCACTCGCCATTGGCGCGCCGGTACTCGAACGTGGTGTTCTTCAGGGGAGTCCAATTGTCGGAGAGCACGCGGACGTCCTTGATGCGGACACGGTCGGAAATGGTCATGGCTCGATCTCAGTTGCTTGAAGTCGTGGCGCGGCCGTCGAGCCACTTCTGGAACATCACCGAGGTGGATTCCTCGTAGCCGAGAGATTGGTAGAACGCATTGGCCTGCGCGTTTTCGCGCCGGACCAGGAGCTGGAGCTTCGGAATTCCGGCTGCGCGCAGCCAGTCCTCGGCTGCTGCCATGATGACGCGGCCGTAGCCGCGCTTCTGGCAGTCGGGATCGACGGCGACGTAATAGACCCAGCCGCGATGGCCGTCATGGCCGACTATGATTGTGGCGACGATCGCGCCATTGTCGCGGCCGAGCAGGACCGTCGAGTTGTCGCGCCGCCGCGCCAGCGCGATGTCGGCATGCGGATCGTTCCAGGGCCGGGTCAGGCCGCAGCGCTGCCACAGCGCGACGACGGGCTCGATGTCGGCATCCGTGATGGCATCGATCGTAAGGGCGCTCACAGCACCTTCCCCGGATTCATGATTCCCAGCGGATCGAGCATCGCCTTGATCGACCGCATCAGCTCGATCGCGGTCTTGTCCTTGACCTCGGGCAGCTCGTCGCGCTTGAGCACGCCGATGCCGTGCTCGGCCGAGATCGAGCCACCCATGCGCAGCACGATCTCGAACACGACCGCGTTCATCTCGTGCCAGCCCGCCAGGAAATCCGCACTGTTGGCGCCGACCGGCTGGCTGACATTGTAGTGCAGATTGCCGTCGCCGAGATGGCCGAACGGCACCGGCCGCGCCCCGGGGATCAGCTTCACCACGGCGGCATCGGCCTCGGCGATGAAGGCGGGCACGGCGGCGACGGGCACGGAGATGTCGTGCTTGATCGAGCCGCCTTCCGGCTTCTGTGCCGCCGACATCTCGTCGCGCAGCTTCCAGAAGCCGGCGCGCTGGGTGAGGTTGGCCGCGATCACGGCATCGTCGACGATCTCCTCTTCCATGGCGCGGGTCAGGACCGTCTCCAGCGGCGTGCGCGCATCCTCGCTCGGAGAGGACAATTCCATCAGCACGTACCAGGGATGCTTTTCTGCGAGCGGATCGCGCACGTCGATGCCGTGGCGGATCGAGAAATCGACCGCCATCTGCGACAACAGCTCGAAACTCGTCAGCGCATTGGCGGCCTCGCTTTGCGCGATCGTGAGCAGCTTGAGCGCCGCCGCCGGCGACTTCAGCCCGACAAAGGCGGTCTCGATTGCCCGCGGCTTCGGAAACAGTTTTAAAGTCGCCGCCGTGATGATGCCGAGCGTGCCTTCCGCGCCGATGAAGAGGTTGTGCAGGTTGTAGCCGGTGTTGTCCTTCTTCAGCTTCGACAGCACGTTCAGCACGCGCCCGTCGGCCAGCACCACCTCCAACCCCAGCGCCATCTCGCGCGCGACGCCATAGGCGAGCGCAACGGTGCCGCCGGCATTGGTCGAGAGATTGCCGCCGATGGTGCAGCTCCCTTCCGCGCCGAGCGAGAGCGGGAACAGCCGGTCGACCTCCGCCGCCTTCTGCTGCGCGATTTGCAGCACGACGCCGGCCTCGCAGGTCATGGTGTTGGAGGCGGTGTCGAGCTCGCGGATCTTGTCGAGCCGGCGCAACGACACCACGACTTCGCCATTGTGCGGCGTCTGCCCGCCGACGAGGCCGGTGTTGCCGCCCTGCGGCACCAGCGCGATCCTGTGCGCGGAGGCGAGCTTACAGATCTCCGAGACTTCCGCCGTCGAGCCCGGACGCAGCACCAGCGGCGAGCGGCCGTGAAACAGATTGCGCTCCTCGGTGACGTAAGCCTCGATGTCTGCGGCATCGGTGATCGCGTGGCGCTCGCCGACGATCTTGCGAAATTGTTCGATCAACTCGGGCGCAAGCGGCGGGGTGGCGGATTGATTGACGTTCATGGTGTTGTCTCTTCTCAAGCTTCTTATCGCGCAACCGCAGCCCGGCGCAGCCGGTCGTTGATCGCTTCGCCGAGTCCTTCTTCGGGGATCGTCATCACGGCGATCGCGCGTGGCCCTCTGGCATCGAGGGCGCGAAGATAGCCGAACAGATTGGCAGCGGCTTCATCGAGATCACCGGCGGGCGACAAATTCATGACAGCGGCGGCTTCAGCGCCAGGCGGGTGCACCGGGCCGAATGCCAGCAGCGCTTCGCCCGGCGCCACCTCGCGCGCATTGAGCCGTACGGCCGCGCGCGGCGCATAATGCGAGGCCAGCATGCCCGGCGCCAGCGGCTGGCTGTCCTCGCTCTCGGCCTCCGCGGGCGGCCGCGCCAAGGGCGCGCCGAGCACGGCCTCGATTCGCTCACGCGACAGCCCGCCAGGGCGGAGCAGCATCAAGGTCTCGAAGCAGCCGACAATCGTCGATTCGACGCCGACCTCGACGGAGCCGCCGTCGACGATCAGATCGATCCGCCCCGCAAGGTCGCTTTCGACATGGGCGGCCAACGTCGGCGAGACATGGCCGGAGATGTTTGCGGACGGCGCCACCACCGCCCCGCCAAAAGCGCGCAGGATCGCCTGCGCCACCGGATGGGCGGGGATGCGGATCGCGACCGTGTCGAGGCCGGCGGTGGCGAGATCGGCCACCGGACAGTCGTCCGTCTTCGGCACCACCAGCGTCAGCGGCCCCGGCCAGAACGCCTCCGCGAGCTTCAGGGCGCGTGCATCGAACCGGCCGATCTGCCGCGCGGCGGCAACGTCCGCGACATGGGCGATCAGCGGATTGAACGCGGGCCGCCCCTTGGCGGCGTAGAGATGGGCGATCGCGGCGGCATTGGCGGCATCCGCCCCGAGCCCATAGACCGTCTCGGTCGGAAACGCGACCAGCCCACCGGCCGCGAGCGCCCGGGCCGCGGCCGCGGCGGCAGCCTCTCCGGCCGGTAAAATCAGCGTTTCAAGACCCGTTTTCACAGGGATAAAATTCCTCAACTCGGCCGCTTGCGGTGCGCGAAACCCGACGCTATAAGCCGCCTTCTTGTCGGAGTGTGGCTCAGCCCGGTAGAGCACTGCGTTCGGGACGCAGGGGTCGCAGGTTCGAATCCTGCCACTCCGACCATTCTTCCAAAAGTCGACGTATTCCCAGAGCCTTGGCAGACCGGCCGCCGGCGCCTCGGGAGTGCCTTTTTGCAACGATTTTCGGGGCGGGTCCACGGCCGATTTGGCCCAAGCAGGGACGTCTGTGCGCGTGGCATGGCTCGCGCGGATCAAGGCGTTTTCCGTCCACGCCGATTGCGGTCGATCCTGTGCAGGCCACGAGGTCGCGCAGGTTGGCGCATCTGACCGGCCCGCAGCCCTGGCACTCCGTTTGCTCAGTCATGACCAAAGGCAGCCCCTAGCGGGGGGACTGTTTCAGGTTGAGGCAAAACAATGAAAGAAGTGTCCCGTTTCGGCTCCACTGGAGCGCTTCGGCTCAGCGCGCTGATTGCGGATCTGTGGTGGCGCGTTCAGCTCATGAATTCCGACATCCTCGAAGAAGAGGCCAAGGCCGGGGTGTTTGACGTGAAGGACCCGTCCTATCCGTTGCTCGCGATGAACCTTCGCGCGCGACGTGAGAATCTCGTGTCGACGATAAACGCGCTGGAGCAACGCGCGAAATCGGGCCGCGCGGCGGCGTGACGTCGGTGTTCTGGTCGCCCGCCATGCGTTGGGTTGGTTGACCGGCCGCCTGTTTCGGCAATTTGGCCCGCGTCGCCCACGGCAACGGCCTGGGCCGCAAGACACAGCGAGATCACCGCCGCGCCACCAGCACGCCGACCAAAAACGCCACCATCAGCGACGGCAGCGGCGCCTCGCGCACCATGCCGCGGACGATGTCGGGCCAGTGCGGGGCCGGGACGAGACTTGGCGACCTGACGTCGGCCAGCGGCGTCATGCCCCATTCCGAGGCGAGGTCGGTGATCTCGCGTGTGGCCAGGCGCGAGCCGTCGCGGACGCGGAAGATGGCGGCGTCGGATCGGTCGCGCGGCGCGAGCGCCATCAGCGTCGCGATCGCGGTGCGCAACGTCATCTCGCCATAGCCTTGCAGCCTCACCGACTCCTCGGGGTCGGACGTCATGCGAAATCCCTCACGGCGCGAAGTGGCGCGCGATGGTGAATGCAGCCGCCGCGCATAGGACCAGCGTGGAAATCGCGCCGGTGACGCCGCGCGCGAGATGGGCCCGCGTCAGGTGCCTGGTCATGATCTTGCTCCATGTTCAGCATGGAAATGGTGGTGCGCGAGGTTGGTTCCTTGCGGCACGCGCGAATCGCCAAAGCCTGATGACTTGCCCTGATTACTTGCGCAGCAGCTCGCTCAGGGCGGCCGTCGCCTCGGCGCAGCGGATGTCGTCGATCTCGCGCGACAGGCTGAGCGCGCTCGATCTCAGCTCCTCGATCTTCCAGCTCTCGGGATGCTGGCTTTCGAGCTGGCCGAGCCGCTTGTTCAGCTCGTCCAGTCTCGACTGGAGCTGCCCGATGCTGGCGGCCCCATTCACTTTCCAAACGCGCTGTGCACGCATCGTATTTCCCCTGCTGGTCTCACGGCGTTGTGAGAGCGGTTCGTGGCCGGAATGGGAGTTTCTTTTGTCCGGCTTCAGACGGTGGGGAACCGTTGCAGATTGGCAACGAAGTTCCCTTGTTTTAGCGCACAATCGCATGATGAGACCTGCAGGCACGGAATTTGATTCCTCCCCCGCGAAGTCGAGGGTGTTGCCGCGGTATCGACGAACCGCAAAGCGAACAAAGGGAAGACGCGTGGCGAGATTTGTGAATGTTGCGGCCGGTCAGCTTGGCCCGATCGCGAAAAGCGAGACGAGGACCGAGGTGGTGGCGCGGTTGATGGCCATGATGCGCCGGGCGCACGCAGACGGCTGCGACCTGATCGTGTATCCCGAGCTCGCGCTAACCACGTTCTTTCCGCGCTGGTATTTTGAGGATCAGGCCGAAATCGACAAATTCTTCGAGCGCGAAATGCCGGGGGCGGAGACGCGACGCCTGTTCGACCTCGCGCGCGAACTCGGCATCGGGTTCTATCTCGGCTATGCCGAGCTGACGGTCGAGGCCGGGATTGTCAGGCGCTACAACACCTCCATCCTGGTCGACAGAACTGGCGCGATCGTCCTGAAATATCGCAAGGTGCACTTGCCCGGCCATGCCGAGCACGAGCCGTGGCGCAAATTCCAGCATCTGGAGAAGCGCTATTTCGAGCCCGGCGCAGGTTTCGGTGTGACCAGCGCCTTCGGCGGCGTGATGGGCATGGCGATCTGCAACGACCGCCGCTGGAGCGAGACCTACCGGGTGATGGGCCTGCAGGGCGTCGAGATGGTCCTGATCGGCTACAACACGCCAGTGCACAATCCGCCCGCACCCGAGCACGACCATCTCTCGCTGTTTCACAACCATCTGGTGATGCAGGCCGGCGCCTATCAGAACGGCACTTTCGTGGTCGGCGTCGCCAAGGCCGGCATCGAGGAGGGCGTGGAGCACATCGGCGGCAGCTGCATCATCGCGCCCTCGGGCGAGATCGTTGCGAGTTGCACGACGAACGGCGACGAGATCGCGATCGCCCGCTGCGATCTCGATTCCTGCAATTCCTACAAGCGCACCACCTTCAATTTCGACGTCCACCGCCAGCCACGGGCCTATGGGATGATCGTCGACCGGAAGGGCGTGACGACGATGGCGGATGAGACGCCGGTGCCGCCGAAGGCGTGATTGGCCTCGTGCCTTACCTTGCGATGCTGCTTCTCCGATGTCGTCCTGGCGAAGGCCAGGACGATGGAGCTTCGTTGCCCGACGGGCAAAACACCCGGTACGGTGTCAAGCGGCGCGGTCAAAAATATTCCACTTTCCAGAAATTCGGAATTGGCGTATGTGTCGCTTATCCCGGCTCATCCGAGAGGGGCGATCATGTGTCGTGATGATCGCAGAGCCGGGCTTGCGGTGGACGCGGCAGCGTCGGGCGCGAGGTTAAGGGCAGGGCGGATTGCTCTCCGTGAGCCCTGAAGGCTTCGCGCGGACGGACGGCGCTGTCAGGTTCGTCGCGTCAGCATTTCGATGGCAAGGTGCACAACGCCGTCGAACCCTGCGGCGCGGAGAATGTGTCGGCTATGTCCCCGAACACCCGTCGGTCATGTCCCCGGGCTGAACACTCGACCGGGCGATCCAGTATTCCGAGACGGTTGAGGTTCAATCGAGAGGCCGCGGCCTACTGGATTCCCCGCCTTCGCGGGAATGACAGTGGCATTTGGAGGACGACGACGGTGCCCCTTGCTCCGTCATTGCGAGGAGCCCTTGCGACGAAGCAATCCAGAATCCCTCCGCGGAAAGATTCTGGATTGCTTCGCTGCGCTCGCAATGACACTGCTAAACTAGCGTTCACAACCAAGTGTCTTTATTCGGAAACGTTCGTTCCCTATCATGCCGCGATGCAAAAAGCTGCCCGCCGATCTCAGTCTGCCGCCCGTCCGCCCGGCCGTCCCCGGGAGTTCGACATGCATACCGCGCTCGACAGGGCCGTGCGCGTGTTTCGCGAGCGCGGTTATCATGCCACCTCGATCGGCGACCTCACCGCGGCGATGCGGCTGGCGACCGGGAGCGTCTACAAGGCGTTCCGCGACAAGCATGCCGTGTTCCTGGCCGCCTTCGAACGCTACACCACGCTGCGCCAGGAGCAGACGCACAGCGCTGCGGCGCGCGGCGCGAACGGCCGCGAGCAAATCCGCAACGTGCTCCTGTCCTATGTCGAGCATTCCCAGGGCACCGAGGGGCGGCGCGGCTGCCTTGTCGTCGGCAGCGCGGTCGAACTGTCCGCGCTCGATCCGGTGGTCGGCGCCCGCGTCAATGCGCAGCTCAAGACAAACGAAAGCTTCATCGCCGGCCTCATTCGCAAGGGGCAGGCCGATGGCTCAATTCCCCGCCATGTCGCCGCCGACGACACCGCGCGGCTGATGATCTGCATCACGCAGGGCATGCGCGTCGTCGGCAAGGCGCGCCTGCCGCTCGACGGGATGCGTCTGGTCGCCGTCGCGATGAAGCTGCTCGCCTGAATTTTTTGTCATATTAGGGAATAATCATTCCCTAATCCTGGAGACCATGCGAATGACGATGAATGCCACGATCGAGACCGCGCCCGGACCGGATGCGGTGTCGCAGCGCCTGACCTTCGTGCTTGCCGCGGCCTGTGGCATGGTCGCCGCCAACATCTATTATGCCCAGCCGCTGATCGCGCCGATCAGCACCGCGCTCGGCCTGTCGCATGCCGCCGCCGGGCTGATCGTCACCATGACGCAGATCGGCTATGGCGTGGGGCTTCTCTTCATCGTGCCGCTCGGCGACCTCGTCGAGAACCGCTCGCTGATCTGCTCGGTGATCGCGCTCGGCGCGGCAGCACTGCTTGCCGCGGCGTTCGCGACCCACGCGCTGCCGTTCCTGATCGCCGCGCTGTTCATCGGGCTCGGCTCGGTTGCGGTGCAGATCATCATTCCCTATGCCGCGCATCTGGCGCCCGAGGCCATCCGCGGCCGCGTCGTCGGCAACGTCTCGACCGGCCTGATGCTCGGCATCATGCTGGCGCGCCCGGTGTCGAGCTTCGTCACGGCGGCGCTGTCGTGGCACGCAGTGTTCTTCGGCTCGGCCGCGCTGATGATCGTGCTCGCAGCCGTGCTCTGGGTGACGCTGCCGACGCGCAAGCCGGTCGCGCGGATGCATTATGGCGCGTTGCTGCTGTCGATGCCGCAGCTGGTGCGCACGACGCCGCTGCTGCGCCGCCGCGCGCTTTACCAGGCGAGCCTGTTCGGCTGCTTCACGCTGTTCTGGACGGTGGCGCCGCTCCAGCTCGCGGGCGCGTTCGGCTTCACCCAACGCGGCATCGCGCTGTTCGCGCTCGCCGGCGTCGCCGGCGTGTTCGCGGCGCCGATCGCAGGACGGCTCGCCGATCGCGGCCATAGCCGCATCGCGACGCTGATCGCGATGCTGCTCGCGGCCGTCGGCTTTCTGATCACGCATGTCGGCGCGGCCGGATCGGCGCTGAACCTCGCCTGCCTGGTCGTGGCCGCGATCGCCATCGACATCGGCGTGCAGGGCAACGTCGTGCTCGGCTTCCGCGCCATTTTCCTGCTCGGGCACGAGCACCGCAGCCGCCTCAACGGCCTCTACATGGCGACGTTCTTCGCCGCCGGCGCCGCCGGCTCCGCGCTCGGCGCCTTCGCCTTCGCGCAAGGCGGCTGGACGCTCGCATCGGCCATTGGCCTTGCCCTGCCGGTGGCCGGCTTGCTCTATGCGGCCACCGAGTAGCCGCCGGCATGGCCGGAATGGTGCGATACGGCCCGTTTACCAACCCCGCGAGGCCGCAATTTCCGGCTCGCGGTCCGGCCGCCGCTGTAGTACTTTGGTCGCAAGCGGACCTGGTTAACAGGCGGCAGGGGGAGGCTGATGAGGCGTACGGGGCTGTTTGGCGTACCGCAGGTACGGCCATGGTCGTGGCAGGCGTTTCTGCTCGGATTCGTGGTCGTCGCGATGTCGGCGCTGCTTCAGGGGATTTGTGTCGCGCTCGGCGCAAAACTCTATTTCGCGGCGTTCTTGCCCGGCCTTTTCGTGCTCGGGCTTGTCGCAGGCGTGCCGGCTGCGACCCTTGCCACGCTGCTGACCATTCCGCTGGTGTGGTGGGCGTTCATGCCGCCCTTCTTCGAGTTCAATGCGCTGACCAGCGCGAACACCGATTCCATCAACCTGTTCTGCCTGCTGGCCGTGCTGCTGATCGGCCTCGCCGATCTCTGCCGCGAGACGATGGCGATCGTCAGCCGCTGCGGGCTGAAGCGCCCGGGCGAGAGCGCGGCAACGAATCCGCAATAAGTCGGCTTTGCACGACCATACGCGTTGCGCGCGCGCAACAGTTCGGCAACCATCCGCGAGCTTGCCGCGCGCCGCTAACTTTTCGAAAAAGATTTGGCCGCAGTTTCTCCCGCGGGAATGACGAGGGAGTTTTCGGACATGAACGGCCAAATAACTGGGCACGCCATCTTGGAGAACGTGCGCCGCTACCGCGGCATCGCATCGCTCTATCGCCAGACCGCTGCATTCCGCCCGGGCCAGAGCTGGTCGCTGCTGGAGCAGGCGAGGGATTGGGAAGCGCGGGCGCTGTCGGAGGTGGAAGCCTATTTCGCGGCCCGCGCGGACCACGCGGCCCCACTCGCGGCCTGATCGTTAACCATCGGCACGGCCTCGGTCCATCTTGCCGAAGGTGCGATCGTCGGATCGTGCACGGGACACCACGCGGCGATTATGGAGTTGTCTCGGCGCGCGCCTGTGCTAGCAACGGCTCAACGAGATCCTTCACGTCGGCCGGGGCAAGCGATGATCACCTTCAACCGCATCTTCACGACCGAGCGCCTGCTCCAGATCATCGTGGTTCTGATCGCGACGATCGCCATGAAGCTGATGAGCTGAGCTTCCGCTGCCTATCGCCCGCCGAGTTCGGGCACGTCGGGCAGATAGTTCGAGCCTTCCGAACCCAGAAAATCGAACATCGCCTGCGCCGGCGGCAGCAGCACCTTGTCGCTGCGGCGGATCACGTACCATTGCCGGACGATCGGGAGGCCGGCGACGTCGAGCACTATGAGCCGGCCCTCGGCGAGCTCATGCGCCACGGTGTGCGCCGAGATGAAGGCGATGCCGAGCCCGGCGATCACCGCCTGCTTGATGGTCTCGTTGCTGCTCATCTCCATGCCGATGATCGGCTCGAGATCCGACTTCTGGAACATGCCTTCCATCAGCGTTCGTGTGCCCGAGCCCGGCTCGCGGGTGAGGAAGGTCTCGTGCACGAGATCGGTCAGGTTGAGGCCGGAATCCTTCTCCAGCCAATGTCCCTTGCGCGCGACGATGATGTGCGGATTGCGCCCGAGCTGACGGACGTCGACCGTGACGTCGGCCGGTGGCCGACCCATCACGGCGAAATCGAGGTCGTAGCCGTGCATGGCCTCGCGGATCTCCTCGCGGTTGCCGATGGTGAGCTTGATCTCGATCTTGGGATAGCGCTTCGAGAATGCCGCGATCGCGTGCGGCACGAAATATTTTGCGGTCGAGACCGCGCCGAGCTGCACAGTGCCGCCGGTCCGTCCCGCCAGCAGGTCGAGCGAGCCCTGGCAGTCCATGATCGCGGCCTCGACCCGTTCGGCCAGCGCCAGCACCTCCTTGCCAGCCTCCGTCAGCAGCATGCCGTCACCGGTCCGCTGCACCAGCGGCAGGCCGGCGAGGTCCTGAAGCTGCCGAAGCTGCTGGGTCACGGCCGGTTGGGTCAGCCCGAGATGGCTGGACGCCGCCGTCACGCTGCCCTTGGCCGAAAGCGCCGCGAGTGAGCGCAGCTGCCGGATCGTCAGATGCCGGAGCTGGGCCGCCGCATGGCCGGGGCCGTTATAAGAAAATTCTTTGAGGCTCATTATGAATAGAAATTTTCCTTATTAAGCCGGCCCTGTCAATCTCGTCGTGCTGGGACGGACCGCATCGACCCTCCAAGGGGGAGGGAAATGGATGCGGCGCCAGCAAGGGGATGGACGCAGATGACCGGGCAACTCAGGCTGGACGACCACCTTCAACGGTACTCAGAGACCGCACCGCATGCGCTCGCCGTGGCGGCCGCAGTCGATGCCATCGCGGCAGCAGCGGTCGAGATCGCCGATCTCATCGCCTCCGGCGATCTCGCCGACGCCTCGGGCCTGACGACGGGCCGCAACAGCGACGGCGATGTCCAGCGCGATCTCGACGTCCAGGCTGATGCGATCCTGCGCCGCTGCCTCGTCAGGCTGCCGATCGCGGCGCTGGCGTCGGAAGAGATGCGCGAGGCCCAGATCGTCGACCGTCAGGGGCGCATCTGCGTCGCGATCGATCCGCTCGACGGCTCCTCCAACATCGACATCAACATGACCGTCGGCACGATCTTCTCGATCCTGCCGGCACCTGATGATCTCTCGCTCGCCTTCCATCAGCGCGGCTCGGCGCAGCTCGCGGCGGGCTTCGTCACCTACGGCCCGCAGACCTCGCTGGTGCTGACGCTCGGCGACGGCGTCGACATCTTCACGCTTGACCGTAAGGCGGGCTGCTTCCGCCTCGCGCGCAGCGGCGTGCAGATCTCCGAGGCCTGCGAGGAGTTCGCGATCAACGCGTCCAATCGCCGGCACTGGGATGCGCCGGTGCGCGCCTTCATCGACGAATGCTTCGCCGGTGTCGACGGGCCCGCCAACCACGATTTCAACATGCGCTGGATCGGCTCGCTGGTCGCGGAGGCCTATCGCATTCTCACCCGCGGCGGTGTGTTCCTCTATCCTTCGGACGCGCGACCCGGCTATGGCGACGGCCGCCTGCGCCTCACCTACGAGGCGCACCCGATGGCGATGATCATCGAGCAGGCCGGCGGCTCGGCCACGACCGGGCGCGAGCGCATCCTCGAGCTGTCTGCGCAAAGCCTGCATCAGCGCGTGCCGCTGATCATGGGCTCGAGCAATGAGGTGCGGAGGGTCAAGGAATTGCATTGCGATCCCCTGTTGGTTGCCAGCGTCTCCGCACCGCTGTTCGCGCGGCGCGGATTCTTCCGGCTCTGAGCGAGGCGTCCCATGTCCAGGAAGCATCCGATCATCTCGATCACCGGCTCCTCCGGCGCCGGCACTACCTCGGTCAAGAAGACCTTCGAGCAGATATTTTTCCGCGAGAAGGTCAACGCCGTCTACATCGAGGGCGACGCGTTCCATCGCTACGACCGCGCCGAGATGCGCGCGCAGATGGCGAAGGAGGCCGAGCGCGGCAACAAGCACTTCAGCCATTTCAGCCCTGAGACCAATCTGTTCGAGGAGCTGGAGCGCGCGTTCCGCGACTACGGCGAGACCGGCACGGCGGTGACGCGGCATTACGTCCACGACGCCGAGGAATCCGCGCTGCATGGCGCGGCACCCGGCACCTTCACCGAGTGGAAGCGGCTGCCGGAGAGTTCGGACCTGCTGTTCTACGAGGGCCTGCACGGCGCCGTCGTCACCGACAAGGTCAACGTCGCGCGCTATGCGGATCTCAAGATCGGCGTCGTGCCCGTCATCAATCTCGAATGGATCCAGAAGCTGCACCGTGACCGCAGCGCGCGCGGCTATTCGACCGAGGCCGTCACCGACACCATCCTGCGGCGGATGCCCGACTACATCCACTACATCTGCCCGCAATTCACCGAGACCGACATCAACTTCCAGCGCGTGCCAACGGTGGACACCTCCAATCCGTTCATCGCGCGCTGGATCCCGACGCCGGACGAATCGATGGTCGTGATCCGCTTCAAGAACCCACGCGGGATCGACTTCCCCTATCTGCTCTCGATGCTGCCGCAAAGCTGGATGTCGCGCGCGAATTCGATCGTTTGCCCCGGAGCCAAGCTCGATCTCGCGATGCAACTCATCCTGACGCCGCTGATCATGCAGCTGATCGAGCGCAAGCGGAGCCTGAAGTGATGCACAGCAACGACAACAACGGGAGGATCCGATGAATATCTCGGTTCATGCCGAAGCCGACCTTACGGCGGTCACGCATAACGATCTCGCCAACGCCGTCCGCTTCCTCGCGGTGGACGCCATCGAGACCTCGCAGTCGGGCCATCCCGGCCTGCCCATGGGCATGGCCGACGTCGCGACCGTGCTGTTCTCGCGCTTCCTCAAATTCGACTCGGCCCATCCCAACTGGCCCGACCGCGACCGCTTCGTGCTGTCGGCGGGCCACGGCTCGATGCTGCTCTATGCGCTGCTGCATCTGACCGGCGGCGATGTCAGCCTCGACGACATCAAGGCGTTCCGGCAATGGGGCTCCAAGACGCCGGGACATCCGGAATACGGCCACACGCCGGGCGTCGAGACTACGACTGGACCGCTGGGGCAGGGGATTGCGACGGCGGTCGGCATGGCGCTCGCCGAACGCATGGCCAATGCGCGGCATGGCGACCGCCTCGTCGATCACTTCACCTATGTGATCGCCGGTGACGGCTGCCTGATGGAAGGTATCAGCCAGGAGGCGATCTCGCTCGCCGGTCATCTCCAGCTCGCGCGTCTGATCGTGCTTTTCGACGACAACGGCATTTCCATCGACGGGCCGACCTCGCTCGCGACCTCCGACGACCAGCTCGCCCGCTTCGCCGCCTCCGGCTGGTCGGTGCGCCGTGTCGATGGGCACGATCCCGAAGCCATTGCACAGGCGATCGCGGAGGAGCGTGAGACCACAAAACCGTCGCTGATCGCCTGCCGCACCATCATCGGCTATGGCGCGCCTGATAGACAGGGCACCGAGAAGGCGCATGGTGCGCCGCTCGGCACTGAGCAGACCGCGGCCGCGCGGCGGGCGTTGGGCTGGGACTATCAGCCTTTCGTGGTGCCGCTCCCGATCTCGAAGGCGTGGCGGATGATCGGACAGCGCGGGCAGGTCGCCCGTCTTGCCTGGCTCGATCGCTATGAACGTGCGACGCCCGAGCAGCGCGACCTGTTCGTCGAGGGTAAGGCCGTCGCCTTGCCGGGCGCCTATGCGCTGGCTGCGGCGAAGTTGCGCGAGCGCTTCGCCAGCGAGCGTCCGAAGATCGCAACGCGCCAGGCCTCGCAACAGGTGCTCGACGGCATCGCCGGGGCGATTCCGGGCTTGGTCGGCGGCTCCGCCGACCTCACGCATTCGAACCTCACGCATGCCAAGGTGCAGGCTCCCGTCACGCGCGGGGCGTTCGCCGGCGACTACATCCACTACGGCATTCGCGAGCACGGCATGGCTGCCGCGATGAATGGCCTCGCGCTGCATGGTGGCTTCATCCCCTATGGCGGCACCTTCCTCGCCTTCTCCGACTACAGCCGGCCGGCGATTCGCCTTGCGGCTCTGATGCGGCTGCGCGTGATTCATGTGATGACTCACGACTCCATCGGCCTCGGCGAGGACGGCCCGACGCACCAGCCGGTCGAGCATGTCGCCGCACTGCGGGTGATTCCGAACCTTCTGGTGTTCCGCCCCGCCGATGCGGTGGAGACGCTGGAAGCCTGGGATTGCGCACTCACCTTGGAGAGCCGTCCGTCCGTGTTGTGCTTGTCGCGTCAGGCCTTGCCGACCTTCCGCAGCGATGTCCGCGGCAGAAATCGCGTCGCGCGCGGCGCATATCTCGTCGTCTCCCCTGACGGCGGCCGCGACGTGACGTTGATCGCGACCGGCTCGGAAGTGTCGATCGCGCTGGAGGCGGCCCGCCTGCTCGCGACCGAGCACATCCGCGCAGCCGTCGTCTCTGCACCCTGCTTCGCCCTGTTCGAGGAGCAGCCGGACGACTACCGCGCCACGGTGCTCGGTACTGCACCGCGTGTCGGCATCGAGGCGGCCGTAGCGGGTGACTGGCCGCGCTGGATCGGCACTGAGGGCGAGTTCGTCGGCATGCGCGGCTTCGGCGCCTCGGCGCCGGCGCCCGTGCTGTACCGCGAGTTCGGCATCACACCGCAAAGCATTGCGGAAGCCGCCCGGCGGGCGATCGCCCGCAAGAAACAATAAGGAGGATTAATCGTGGCTCGTATCACCCTTCGTCAATTGCTCGATCACGCCGCCAGCCACGGCTACGCGGTGCCGGCGTTCAACATCAACAACATGGAGCAGGGCATCGCGATCATGCAGGCGGCGGCCGAGGTCGATGCGCCGGTCATCATGCAGGCCTCGCGCGGTGCGCGCAGCTATGCCGGCGATCTCATGCTCTCGCACATGATCGATGCGCTGGAGCGGACCTATCCCGACATTCCGCTCTGCATGCACCAGGACCACGGCAATGACGAGGCGACCTGCGCCTCCGCCATAGCCCATGGCTTCACGTCGGTCATGATGGACGGCTCGCTCAAGGCCGACGCCAAGACGGCGGCCGATTATGACTACAATGTCGCGATCACCCGCCGTGTCGTCGACCTCGCCCATTGGGTCGGCGCATCCGTCGAAGGCGAGCTCGGCGTGCTCGGCTCGCTCGAGCACGGCGGCGGCGAGCAGGAGGATGGTCACGGCGTCGAGGGCAAGGTCAGTCACGATCAGCTGCTGACCGATCCGGACCAGGCCGTCGATTTTGTCCGCGCGACGAAGGTCGATGCCCTGGCGATCGCGATGGGCACCTCGCACGGCGCCTACAAGTTCAGCCGCAAGCCGGATGGCGACATCCTGGCGATGCGGGTGGTCGAGGAGATCCATCGCCGGCTGCCGAACACGCATCTCGTGATGCACGGTTCGTCCTCGGTGCCGCAGCCGCTGCAGGACATGTTCAATCAGTTCGGCGGCGAGATGCCGCAGACCTGGGGCGTGCCGGTCGAGGAGATCGTGCGCGGCATCCGAAGCGGCGTGCGCAAAGTCAATATCGACACTGACTGCCGTCTTGCGATGACTGCGGTATTCCGCAAGGTCGCCGCGCAAGCGCGCTCCGAGTTCGATCCACGAAAGTTCCTCAAGCCGGCGATGGATGCGATGCGCGAGCTTTGTCGCGAGCGCTTCGAGCAGTTCGGCACGGCAGGCCACGCCAGCAAGATCAAGGTCGTCCCGATGAGCGAGATGGCGCGGCGCTATCGCGCCGGCGAACTTGATCCGCGCATCGACGCCCGCGAACCGGTCGCTGCCTAGTCATTCAGAGAGAAGAGCAGGAGAGAGTCATGAACGCACACGCAGGAACCGTTCGCGGCAAGGAAAGATATCGCTCGGGCGTGATGGAATATAAGCGCATGGGCTATTGGGAGCCCGATTACACGCCAAAGGACACCGACGTCATCGCGCTGTTTCGTGTCACCCCGCAGGAGGGGGTCGACCCGATCGAGGCGTCGGCTGCGGTCGCCGGTGAATCCTCAACCGCGACCTGGACAGTGGTGTGGACCGATCGGTTAACCGCCGCGGAGAAATACCGCGCCAAGTGCTACCGCGTCGATCCGGTCCCCGGCTCGCCCGGCTCTTACTTCGCCTACATCGCCTATGACCTCGACCTGTTCGAGCCAGGCTCGATCGCCAACCTCTCGGCCTCGATCATCGGCAACGTGTTCGGCTTCAAGCCGCTCAAGGCGCTGCGTCTGGAGGACATGCGCTTCCCGGTCGCCTATGTGAAGACGTTCCAGGGACCGGCGACCGGCATCGTGGTCGAGCGTGAACGGCTCGACAAGTTCGGCCGCCCTTTGCTGGGTGCGACCATCAAGCCCAAGCTCGGTCTTTCGGGGCGCAACTACGGCCGCGTAGTCTACGAGGCGCTGAAGGGCGGGCTCGACTTCACCAAGGATGACGAGAACATCAACTCGCAGCCCTTCATGCACTGGCGTGACCGCTTCCTCTATTGCATGGAGGGCGTCAACCGCGCGCAGGCGGCCTCGGGCGAGGTCAAGGGCACCTATCTCAACATCACCGCGGCCACCATGGAGGACATGTACGAGCGTGCTGAGTTCGCCAAGGAGCTCGGCTCGGTCGTGGTCATGATCGACCTCGTGATCGGCTACACCGCGATCCAGTCCATGGCGAAGTGGGCGCGGCGCAACGACATGATCCTGCATCTCCATCGCGCCGGCCACTCGACCTATACGCGGCAGAAGAGCCACGGCGTGTCGTTCCGCGTCATCGCCAAGTGGATGCGGCTCGCCGGCGTCGACCACATCCATGCTGGCACCGTGGTCGGCAAGCTCGAGGGCGATCCGAACACCACGCGCGGCTATTACGACGTCTGCCGCGAAGATTTTAATCCGACGAAGCTAGAACACGGCATCTTCTTCGACCAGTCCTGGGCGAGCCTGAACAAGATGATGCCGGTCGCCTCCGGCGGCATCCATGCCGGGCAGATGCACCAGCTGCTCGACCTCTTGGGTGAAGACGTCGTGCTGCAATTCGGCGGTGGCACCATCGGCCATCCCATGGGCATTGCGGCCGGCGCGACCGCCAATCGCGTGGCGCTGGAAGCGATGATCCTCGCCCGCAACGAGGGCCGCGACTACGTCCACGAAGGGCCGGAGATCCTCGCCAAGGCGGCCGAGACCTGCACGCCGCTGAAGGCCGCGCTCGAAGTCTGGAAGGACGTCACCTTCAACTATCAATCCACCGACACGCCGGACTTCGTGCCGACGGCGCTGGAAACCGTTTGAGGAGATTCACATGAAACTGACCCAGGGTTGCTTCTCATACCTGCCTGATCTGACCGATGACCAGATCTACAGCCAAGTGCAGTACTGCCTTGCCAAAGGCTGGGCTGTGAACATCGAGTTCACCGACGATCCGCATCCCCGCAACACTTATTGGGAGATGTGGGGCCTGCCGATGTTCGATCTCCAGGATGCTGCCGGCGTGATGATGGAGCTCGCTGAGTGCCGCAGGGTGTATGGCGACCGCTACATCCGCATCAGCGGCTTCGATTCCAGCCACGGCTGGGAATCGGTGCGCATCTCCTTCCTCGTCAACCGGCCGAAGCAGGAAGCGGAGCTCGAGCTGGTGCGGCAGGAGGTGGGCGGCCGCGCGATCCGTTACACCACCGTGCGCCGACCGGCCGCGCACGCGTCAACTTAAGGCATCCGCTTCCGCGCGGAGCTCTCCCTGCTCCGCATCCTTGGCGGACCACTGCTTCGCCGCTCCCCCCGCGGCGAAGCCCTTTTCTTCGAGGTGCCGATGCTCGATGTGCCCCACGCAACGACGACCGAACACAGCGAGACCAGTTTCGATCTCCGCAAGGAGGCCGAAGCGGCTGAGATCACCGACACGCTGCAACAGCTCGAGCAGGAGCTGGTCGGATTGAAGCCGGTAAAGAACCGCGTGCGCCAGATCGCCTCGCTGCTGTTGATCGAGCGCATTCGGCAGCGCGCTGGATTGGCCTCCGCGCCGCCGACGCTGCACATGTCGTTCACCGGCAATCCCGGCACCGGCAAGACCACGGTGGCGCTGCGCATGGCCAAGATCCTGCACGGCCTCGGCTTCGTGCGACGAGGGCAGGTGATCTCGGTCACGCGCGACGATCTCGTCGGCCAGTATATCGGCCATACCGCCCCGAAGACCAAGGAGATATTGAAGAAGGCGATGGGCGGCGTGCTGTTCATCGACGAGGCCTATTATCTCCATCGCCCCGACAACGAGCGCGACTACGGCCAGGAGGCGATCGAAATCCTGCTCCAGGTGATGGAGAACCAGCGCGAGGATCTGGTCGTGATCCTCGCCGGCTATGGCGAACGGATGACGAGCTTCTTCGCCTCCAATCCCGGCTTCCGCTCGCGCATCGCGCATCACATCGAATTTCCGGACTATGCCGAAGCCGAGCTGCTCGTCATCGCCGAGCTGATGCTGAAGGAGCGCGGCTATCGCTTCTCGGCAGCGGCGCGCGAGGCGTTCGAAAAATACATCGCGCTGCGCCGGACCCAGCCGTTCTTCTCCAATGCGCGCTCGATCCGCAACGCCGTCGACCGCATTCGCCTGCGGCAGGCCGATCGCCTGGTGTCCGATCTTGATCGCATGCTCGACGTCGCCGACCTCGAAACCATCGATCCCATGGACGTCCTGGCGAGCCGCGTCTTCAGCGGCGGCGCCGACTCGCGGAGTGCAAAATCATGACGAGAGAGATGATCATTGCTCCTTCGATCCTGGCCGCGGATTTCGCGCGTCTCGGCGAGGAGATCGCGGCGATCGATACGGCCGGGGGCGACTGGATCCATTGCGATGTCATGGATGGACACTTTGTGCCGAACATCAGCTTCGGCGCCGACGTCATCAAGGCAATCCGGCCGCTCACGAAGAAAGTCTTCGACGTGCATCTCATGATCGCGCCTGCTGATCCTTACCTCGAGGCGTTCGCGAAGGCCGGTGCGGACGTCATCACGGTGCACGCCGAAGCCGGCCGGCATCTCGACCGTTCGCTTCAGGCGATCCGCGCGCTCGGCAGGAAAGCCGGCGTTAGCCTATGTCCCGCAACGCCGGAGAGCGCGATCGAATATGTGCTCGATCGCCTCGACCTCGTGCTGGTAATGACGGTCAATCCCGGCTTCGGCGGCCAGTCCTTCCTCGACTCCCAGCTGGCGAAGATCGCACGGATCAAGGCCATGATCGGCGACCGGCCGATCCGGCTCGAGGTCGATGGAGGTATCACGCGCGACAATGCCGCTGCCGTGGCTGCAGCGGGCGCCGATACGCTCGTGGCGGGGTCCGCCGTGTTTCGCGGCAAGAGCGCCGCCGAATACGCATCCAATATTGCGGCCATTCGCACCGCCGCCGAGGCCGGCCGGGTTCCAAAGACGAAAGATAATGCCGCGCGGCCGCTGCGCGTCGGAGAAAGTGCGCGCATCCGGTAGACTACGGAGAGCATCACCCAGGCGATTACGCCGAGGTATCGATCGCTTCATAGCGCGCATTTTTCTCCGGGGTCCTACGGAGAATCCAGCGCGAATCGGCAACACCCTTCATGCCAGGGTAACCAAGAGCGCCGAAGCACGCGTTCGATTAATGCGCCGCGCTACAATCTGTGGTTTAATAACTGCAGAGGCGTGGATGCACATTCAATATCTCCATTGGAATGCTGCCCATGGCTGGCGCGGAGCTGATCCACTGCTCGGGCCCGCTCAGCTCGTGCTCTAGTTCGGCAGCCGTGAGCAGCTATCTCGATCTCGTCGGCGTGACCGTCGAGCGTCGCCTCTATGCCTAGCCCTTGATGGGCGCGGCGGGAATTCAGAGCGAGAGTCCGCTTCGACTGGAACTTTGGCTTCCTTGGGCATTTGCTAGAACTAGCCGAAGTCGGCGCCGCGGCGGGCGCAGCAAAACTTTTGCATGACCGCCATCGGCCTGACGCAAATCGGGGCAATAAGCCCTGTGAATGCGAGGGAGGGTCTCATGGAGAACGTACGTCGCTACCGGGCGCTGGCGTCCCTCTGTCGTCAGCAGGCCGCTTACCGGCCGCTCCAGAATTGGGAGCTCCTCGGCCAGGCCGAACATTTCGAATATCTCGCGGAAGTCGAGCTCAAGGCGCATTTCGACGCGTGCAACGCACAAGGCGGCGAGGACGTCGCTGAAGCCGGGCCATTGAAGACACCTGCCGCGGCGTAGCAGCGGCGGGCCGGCTCGGATCAATGCGACATCAGCGTCGGAATCGTCATGGCCTCCAGCATGCCGCGGGTGACGCCGCCGAGAAAGCGCTCCTGCAATCGCGAATGGCCGTAGCCGCCCATCACCAGGAGATCGAGGCTCTCATCGGCCGCCAGAGACAGGATCGTGGGCTGGATGTCGGCGCGCGTGGCCGACAGGCCGACCGTGCGGGTCGAGAGCCCGCGCCGGCCGAGATGTCTTGCCAGATTGGTCGCTGAAGCTTCGCCGCAGGCCGCATCGGCTTCGTTGATCGTGATGATCACGATTGCCTCGGCGCGGGCCAGGAACGGGGCTGCGTCGCGCATTGCGCGGGCAGCGAGGGGGCTGCCGTCCCAGCAGATGCCGATCCGGTTCGCCTTGAAGGTCCCGCGGAAGGTGTACGGCAGGAACAGCACCGGGCCGCCCGCCTGGAACAGGATCTCGCCGGGCATGTCGTTGTCGAACGAGCCTTGCGTCGGATCGGGCTGGAGCACGATGCTGAGGTCGTGCAGTCGCGCCATCTCGCCGAGCGTGCCGGCTGCATCCATCGGGATCGCACCGAGCGGGTGGCAGGCGTAGGAGATGCCCGCGTTCGCCGCTTCGCTCCTGAATATTGCGAGCGCGGCCTCGGCCCGCTCCATTGCGCGCTCGCGTTCCAGCTCGAACACGGCCGCCGCGGCGGCGCCACCCTCCACGACGTAAGCCGCACTGGTTGCGATATAGCCGACCGCGACCGCGTCGAGATGGGCGTTGAGGTGCGCCGCGAGCGAGATCGAGCCATCGATCGCGGGACGCATCGGACGCTCGGTCGGGATGTGGACGAGAATGTCTTTGTACATGGCGCGCCTCCGATGAACATCATCCGGTGACGCAGTTTTTCACTGCACGAAGGACCTGCGTTGAGCTGCATCAATGTGCAGCGACGAACTCGCCGCGGGGCCCGGTCCCAATCCTTTGCCAAGATTTAATCGCCTGGACGGGACGCCGTAAGGTGGCAACGCCCATGTTACGCGCAAGGCGACACCTGCTCAACATGGACATTTCGACATGAACGATCGCGTCAATTCCGACACCCCCACGTCCCGCAAGATCTTGAGGCCGCGCAGGCTCACGCTGCTCGGCACCGCAGCCGCGCTCGGCGCGGCCGTGCTGGCGGCTGCTCCCGGTGCTTCGCCATTCGGCCTGACCTCCTTCGTCGCGCCGGTCCAGGCCGCGGAAACGGCTGCGACCCCGCCGGGCTTTGGCGATCTCGTGGCCAAGGTCAAACCCGCCGTCATCTCGGTGCGGGTCAGAATCGACCAGGACAGCGACAAGAGCGCGATGCTGCAACAGAACCGGATGGATTCGGACGAAGACTCGCCGTTCGACCAGTTCTCGCGACAGTTCGGCTTCCGCTTTCCCGATGGCATGAACGGCATGCCGCGTCAGCGCCACCAGATGATCACGGGCGAGGGCTCGGGCTTCTTCATCTCGGCCGATGGCTATGCCGTGACCAACAACCACGTCGTCGATCACGCCGAGTCCGTGCAGGTGACCATGGACGACGGCACGACCTACACCGCGAAGGTCGTCGGCACCGATCCGAAGACTGATCTCGCGCTGATCAAGGTCGACGGCAAGAAGGATTTTCCGTTCGTCAAATTCTCCGACCAGAAGCCGCGCATCGGCGATTGGGTGGTCGCGGTCGGCAATCCCTTCGGGCTCGGCGGCACCGTCACCGCCGGCATCGTGTCGGCCAGCGGCCGCGACATCGGCAATGGTCCTTATGACGACTTCATCCAGATCGACGCGCCGATCAACAAGGGCAATTCCGGCGGTCCCGCTTTCGACATGAACGGCAACGTGATCGGCGTGAACACCGCGATCTTCTCGCCCTCCGGCGGTTCGGTCGGCATCGGCTTCGACATTCCGGCCACGACCGCAAAACTGGTGGTGGCGCAGTTGAAGGACAAGGGCGCGGTCACCCGCGGCTGGCTCGGCGTGCAGGTGCAGCCGGTGACGTCGGATATCGCCGATAGTCTCGGACTGAAGCAGGCGCGCGGCGCGATCGTCGACAATCCGCAACCCGACAGCCCGGCGGCGAAGGCCGGCATCGAGGCGGGCGACGTCATCACCGCCGTCAACGGCACGGCAGTCAAGGATTCCCGCGATCTCGCCCGCACCATCGCCACCCTGGCGCCCGGCAGCTCAGTCAAGCTCGACGTCTTCCACAAGGGCGAGAGCAAGACGGTGACGCTGGCGCTCGGCGAACTGCCGAACGAACGGCAGGCTCAGGGCAAGGCCTATGACGGCAAGGTGCAGCCGGGCGCCGGCATGCCGCGCCTCGGGCTTGGTCTGACTCCGGCCGGCGATGTGCAGGGCGCCGGCCAGAAGGGTGTCGTCGTCACCGAGGTTGATCCGGAAGGGCCGGCCGCGCAGCGCGGCATCAAGACCGGTGACGTCATCCTCAATGTCGGCGGCAAGGCCGTCAGCAACGTCGGCGAGGTGCGCTCGGAGCTGGAGCAGGCCAAGTCGTCCGGCAAGCGCAGCGTGCTGTTGCAGATCAGAAGCGCGGATGCCACCCGGTTCGTCGCGGTGCCACTCGCGTAAGGCGAACCTCGATCGGTACAATTCAAAAAGGCGGCCCCTTGGGCCGCCTTTCGCATTCGCACTCAAGATTCCCACAGGTCACCCGATAACATTCTCGTTAACGGCAGGGAGGGTGACCCGGTTCGTCCGAAAAAGCCGTGTTCGGCCATCACACTTTCTGGTCGGGCATCTGCTCGGCGGCAACGCAGCCGCGGAGTGGGCCCGCGAGCGTGGAACCTTCGAACCTCCGGCCGCTTTGTGGAACTGGCCGCTGGTTCACATTGATCGGTGCCGACATGGATCGATTGAAGCTCTCGCTGATGAGTACGCTGCTCGTGGCGTGGTTCGTGCTGCCGGCTGGAAACGCCTTCGGGCGCGACGATGGCCGCTATGCGAACTCGCCCCTGAAGCCATGGTTCGACAGCCTGCGCAGCCACCTCGGTCCGTGCTGCTCGGATGCGGACGGCTTTGCTGTCTCCGACCCAGATTGGGAATCGCACAACGGGCACTACCGTGTGCGGTTGGACGGACAATGGGTCGAGGTGCCAGATGAAGCCGTGATCACCGAGCCGAACCGCGCCGGCCGCACCATGGTGTGGCCGGTGAAGACTGCGTTCGGGATTTCGATCCGCTGCTTCATGCCGGGCAGCATGATCTGACTGAGGTCAGCGCGACCGCTTGCTGGATTTGCGCTTCGACGATTTCTTGGAAGATTTCTTGGAAGATTTCCTGGACGTCTTCTTCTTGGACGTCTTCCGCTTCGAGGCCTTCTTCGGGACCTTCTTGCCCTTCTTGCGGGCCTTCGACAGCCCGATCGCGATCGCCTGCTTGCGGCTCTTCACGCGTCCGCCGCGACCGCCACGTCCGCTCTTTGCGGTACCTTTCTTGTAGCGCCGCATCTCGCTTTCGACATCGCTGCCGGAGCTGCTCGAGTAGCGGCGCTTCTTTGCCTTGCGTGCCATGCCTGTTCTCCCTTGGCGGAGGGAGAACCATTCGACACTGGCATGGTTCCGACAGCACGCGTGCAATGTTCCGGGCGGTGAAGGCGGCTCAGAACGAATTCGCCAGCTCGATCTCGGCCTCCAGCACCTGAATGCGCCGCGCAGCCTCGGCAGAGGACAGATCTCGCGCATATTGTGCCGGCTGATAGGCCTCTTCGCTCAGCCGCTTCAGCCTCAGTCCCTGCGCCCGTGTCATCTGCTCGCCAAGAAAAACCCTGGCGTCGTATTTGGCCTGGACCTGCATGTCGCTCCTCCGTCCTTGAAATCTGGCTTGACTATATGTTCTTATTTTGTTCTAACAAGCCATGGACAACAGAATTAATGAAATTCGGCGTAAAATCAGCGTTTTGAGGCTGGAAATGGCCGATGTCGAGGCGTCTGTGCGCGCTCTCGTCAACGGCGATTGCGACTGCACCGAACAAGCTCTGGCGCAGATCAATCTGCGCCGGAAGATCAACCTGCTTATCGACGAATGGAAGTCGGCCGGGGGCGGCGATGTCCTGCCCGACGTCCGCGACCGGATACGTCTTCGCTCCTTGAAGAATGTCGACAAGCCGGCGCGCGTGTTGGCCCGCCGCTGAGACATCGGGGGCCGCGCGGTGGAGGAAGACCCGGACAACTACCGGATCCTGAAATTGCGCGCCGAGATTCTCGAACTGGGCTCCGCCATCCGGCAATTGCAGCGCGAGGGCCTCGACGACGCTGCGGCCCAACTCCTGATCGCGCGCAAGCGGGCGCAGCTCGAGCATCTCGTTAAGACGAATTCCGCGGCAAGCTGTCTTAACATCACTGACATCCGACGCAGCTAAGGCGTTCGCGCAAGCGACAGGCTGGAGATTGTCGATGCTGTCGGAGGATCAGCGCGCCGACCATGTGGCGCTAGCCTAGAGCGCGAGGGAGAGGGCAAGATGAATCGTCGTCGTCCTCGAGTGAAGAGCCCCGCGCTGAACGCGGGACTCTCACCTTGCCGGCCAGAGCTCACTTGGTGTTGCTCATGCCGCCCTTGTTCGTCATCGTGCCGCCCTGGTCGGAGCCGGGGCCAGAGCCGCCTTGACCGGAGGGATCGGCACCCTTGGAGGACTTGGTATTCGCGCCCGTGGTCTGCGACGATGACATGGAGGATCCATGTTTGGCCTTGTGCGACTTCGCCTGCACGGCGAACGGCGCGGCGGCGAGGCCAGTTGCCAACATTGCGGTGAGGACGAGCTTGACTGTCTTCATATGGGGGAACTCCCTGGGTTAAATTGACGCAGGCGGCCAACGGCCGTTCCTCGCAGGAGTTCCCAACAAAACTTCTCCACGCGTCGCAACGCTTCAAGATTGCTTGTTCTCTTCGAGGATGAACACGATGCCGGTGAGCGTCGCGCCGATCGCGAAGGTCGTCACCAGCGTGAGAGCGAAGACAATAGCGGCTTGGCTTCCGCCATGGCTCAGCAGGTTGGCGACGGCTGGATTGGTCAGAATGAGTGCGAGGCTGAAGGCGAGGCCGAGGGCTGCACCCATCATCGCATGTGTCATCAGCTTGATAAGGCCGGTGGGAGAGATCAGGTTCGACGACTTTTTCGCGCGCATGGAACTATGTCCCGATCTGGCAGGCAAACGCGCGCGATCGCCATTGGTTCCATCAGGATGAAGGAATTGTCATCGTCAGCTTCATCCGACGTTCATGCCCGGCTTGCGAAGATGAGCACCGTCAACACGGGAATATCGATATGGGCAAGGTAGTCTTTCTGTACCGCTCGCTGGCCTATCGCAACGCGGCCGCGGACATCCTGCGCAAGGCGCGCAAGCTCCCGCGCGGCGCGGAACGAAGCGCGGCTCGCCACTATGCGAAGGCGCTACGCGATCTCGCTCGAACGGAGGCTTGGCTCGAAGGACGCGTCGCGCGCGATCCCCGGACGGAGCAGCGCATGACGAGCGCGGCCTCCGGCTAGAGCTTTCCGTTCCGATTGAATCGGAGCGATAGCTCTCGATTCTTCGCTTGACGCGTTTTCTTGGCGCGAACCGGTCACCACTTCGCTGGAAAACGTTCTAACCGGATGCGCGCTGCAATTCGGCCGCGGCGGCGGCATCGAATTTGCCGGGTGCCGTCGTCGCCACCGGTTTGCGTGTCAACGGCACCTCCAGGCGGCACAACAAGCCCTCGGCGCGCCAATCGAATTGCGCCTGTCCGCCAAGCTGGGACTCGACGCTTGCAAGCAGACTCCGCGTGCCGAAGCCGCGGGATTTCGGCGTCCTGACCAGCGGGCCGCCGGATTCCTCCCAGGTCAGCGTGAGGCGGTCGTCCTCGGTCTGCCAACCGATCATGAGCCGACCGGATCGCGTCGACAGTGCGCCATACTTGGCCGAATTGGTGAAGAGCTCGTGCAGCGCCAGCGCCAGCGTCTGGGCGGTCGCCGGCAGCAACTGAACCTCGGGCCCGGCAAGCTTGATCTGGCCGCCTAGCGAATAGGGCGCAAGCTCCTCGTCGATCAGCTTGGAGAGCTCGGCGCCCTGCCAACTCGACAGCGACAGGATGGTGTGCACGCGCGCGAGCGCATTGATGCGCCCCTCGACGGCATTGACGTATGCCTTGACCTCGTCGGCGCGGGTGAGGCGCACGATCGATTGCGCCAGCGCCAGCGCATTCTTGGCGCGATGATCGACTTCCCGCGCAAGGAGATTCTGCCGCTCCTCGGCACGCTTGCGTTCGGTGATGTCGACGGTGACGCCGCTGACACGAACCACGCGACCACTCTCGTCAACCGTTGCCGCCGCGGTGCCGACGCACCAGCGCACATCACCGTCGGGCCGCACGATGCGGAATTCCGTTTCGTAGGCGCGTGCGCCCTTGTTGAACTCGGAGATCGCCTTGCGCAACTGATCGACATCATCGGGATGCAACAGCGCCTGAACGTTGGCCGGGTTGACCTCGAAGCTCTCCGGGCTGACCCCAAAGATGCGATATTGCCCCTCGTCCCACATCCAGTCGCCGGTGATCCAGTCCCAATCCCAGGAGCCCATCTTGCCGGCGGCGATCGCCATGCTGCGCCGCTGCTCGCTTTCGCGAAGCTTGGCGGTGGAGTTTTCCAGCTCGGCGGTGCGTGCGCGGACGCGGTCCTCGAGCTCCTGGTTCAGTCGTTCGAGCTCGCGGGTCTTGCGATAGAGTTCGGAGAACACCTTGATCTTGGCGCGCAGCACCTCCGGCACGACGGGCACCGGAACGTAGTCGACTGCGCCCATCTCGTAGCCACGCAACCGGTCGATATCGCTCACCTGAATGGCCGAGATGAAGATCATCGCGGTCTTCTGGAAGCGCGGATGCTCGCGGATCATCGCGGCGAGCTCGAAGCCGTCGAGCTCGGGCATGCAGACGTCCACCAGGATGACCGCGATCTCGGTCTTGAGCAGAACCTCCAGCGCTTCGCGTCCAGACGAGGCGATCACGAGGTTCTCGCCGAGATCCTTCAGGATCACCTCATAGGCCAGCAGCTTGGCTGGCTGGTCGTCGACGAGCAGGATGTTGACCTTCTCTTGGTCCATTCGCGGATCCAACTCAGCGGTGCAGCCACATGCGGATCGCAAGCAGCAATTGATCGGTGTTGACGGGCTTGGCGAGGTAGTCGGACGCGCCGGCTTCCAGGCATTTTTCACGGTCGCCCTTCATCGCCTTGGCGGTCAGCGCGATGATCGGTAGCCGCGCGAAGGCCGGGTTCTCGCGGATCACACCCATGGTCTGATAGCCATCCATCTGCGGCATCATGATGTCCATCAGCACGATGGCGATTTCCGGATTGGATTCGACAAGCGCGACCGCCTCGCTGCCGGTCGTGGCCGTCAGCACCTTCATGCCGCGCCGTTCCAGCACGCTCGACAGCGCGAAGATGTTCCGGGCGTCGTCGTCGACGAGCAGGGCCGTCTTGCCGATCAGGTCCTCGTCGGAACTGTTCAGCTTCTCCAACATGCGCTGCTTCTCGATCGGTAGTTCCGTGATGACACGGTGCAGGAACAGCGCGGTCTCGTCGAGCAGGCGCTCCGGCGATTCCACCCCCTTGACCACGATGCTGCGCGCCATGGTGTGGAGTTCCGCATCCTCTTCCGCCGAAAGCTCGCGGCCGGTGAACACCACGACCGGGACGTTCGACAGCGCCTCGTCGTTGCGGATCTCGTCGAGCACCTCGAAGCCACTCATGTCGGGCAGCCGCAGGTCGAGCACCACGCAGTCGCACGGGGATTGACGCAGCGTCGAGAGCGCGCCGGCACCGGTATCCGTCGTCACGATCTCGATGTCGTCGTGATGCAGCAGCTCGCGGATCGAGAGTTGCTCGGCCTCGTTGTCCTCGACGATCAGGAGTCGCTTGCGCCGCGGCCGCGCATATTCCTTGATCTGCGTCAGCGCGGCGGAGACGCCTTCGGTCGTCGTCGGCTTGTTGACGAAGGAGAACGCACCGCGCGCCAACGCGTGCTGGCGGTCCTCGTCGAGCGTGATGATCTGCACGGGAATGTGGCGGGTCAGAGGATTGTGCTTGAGTTGGCTCAGTACGGTCCAGCCCAGCATGTCCGGCAGGAACACGTCGAGAGAGACGGCCGTCGGCTGGTACTGCTTGGCGAGCTCCAGCGCTTCGGCGCCGCGGGCCGCAACCAGGACCTTGAAGCCCTTGTCGCGGGCAAGATCGACGAGCACGCGCGCATAGTGCGGATCGTCCTCCACAATAAGGAGGATGGTGTCGCCGGGCTCGAGGTTGAGCCGGTCATCGGGAAGCTGCTCGATGACGCGCTGCTGGTCGGGCGCGGCCGACTGCAGTGCCGGCGGCTGGCTGTACTGCTGTGGCGCAGGTGCCGCGCGCGGCGCGAGCGTCGGGCCGGAATATTTCAACGGCAGGTAAAGCGTGAACGACGAGCCCTTGCCCGGCGAGCTGCGCAGGTGGATTTCGCCGCCGAGCAGGCTTGCGAGCTCGCGGCTGATCGCAAGCCCGAGGCCCGTGCCGCCATATTTACGGCTGGTGCCGGCGTCCGCCTGCTGGAACGCCTCGAAGATCAGCTTCTGCTTCTCCAGGGGAATGCCGATGCCGGTATCGGTCACTTCGAACGCGATCACGGCCGGCGCGGAGTTCAGCACCGGGTGATCCGTCCCCCAGCCGCCGACCGCACCGGCGACCTTCAGCCGCACCTCGCCTTCGGCGGTGAACTTGAAGGCGTTGGAGAGCAGGTTCTTCAACACTTGTTGCAGGCGCTTGGAATCGGTGACGATGCTGCGCGGAAGGTTTGGATCGATGTCGATCTTGAACGCCAGATTGCGGTTGTCCGCCTCGTGCCGGAACGGCCGGCCGACGGTCTCGAGCAGGTTCGCGGTCAGGATTTCCTCGGCGTCGACTGTCACCGTGCCGGACTCGATCTTGGAGAGATCGAGAATGTCGCTGATGAGATTGAGCAGGTCGGTGCCGGCGCCGTGGATGGTGCGGGCGAATTCGACCTGCTTGGCCGAGAGATTGCCGTCCGGATTGTCGGTGAGCTGCTGTCCGAGGATCAGGATCGAATTCAGCGGCGTGCGCAGCTCGTGGCTCATATTGGCGAGGAATTCAGACTTGTATTTCGAGGTCAGTGCGAGCTCGGTCGCTTTTTCCTCCAGCGCGCGGCGGGCCTGCTCGATTTCCTGGTTCTTGCGCTCGACCTCGACGTTGCGCTCGGCGAGCTGCTGCGCCTTCTGTTCGAGCTGGTCGTTGGTCTGCTGCAATTCGCGCTGCTGGGTCTGGAGCTCGCCGGCGAGCTGCTGCGACTGCTTGAGCAGGCCTTCGGTCTGCATCGTCGCCTCGATCGAGTTGAGCACGATGCCGATGGAGTCGGTGAGCTGCTCCAGGAACGTCATCTGCGACGTCGTGAACGATATCAGCGAAGCAAGCTCGATCACGGCCTTGACCTGGCCCTCGAACAGCACCGGCAGCACCACGAGGTTCTTCGGTGCGACGCGGAGCAGTGCCGAGTTGATCGGCACCACGTCGGATGGAATATCGGCGACTAGGCGCGGCCGCTTGTCGAGGGCGCACTGGCCGATCAGGCCTTCGCCGAACTGAAGCACGCGCTGATAGGGATAGATACCGTCGCTGGCGTAGGACGCCAGCAGCAGGAGCTGGGAATTGTCCTCGTTCTCGACCTGGTAGATCACGCCGGTATGCGCGTTCACCAGCGGCGACAATTCGGTGAGCAGCAGCCGGCCGACAGTCGTGAGATCGCGCTGGCCCTGGAGCATGTTGGTGAATTTCGCGAGGTTGGTCTTCAGCCAGTCCTGCTCCGTGTTCACGTCCGTCGTCAGACGGAGATTCGTGATCATCGTGTTGATGTTGTCTTTCAGCTCCGCGACTTCGCCGCGGGCATCGACCTGGATCGACCGCGTCAGGTCGCCTTTGGTCACGGCGGTCGCGACTTCCGCGATCGCACGCACCTGCGAGGTCAGGTTGGCCGCGAGCAGATTGACGTTGCCGGTGAGGTCCTTCCAGGTGCCGGCGGCGCCGGGCACGTTGGCCTGGCCGCCGAGGCGGCCCTCGACGCCGACCTCGCGCGCCACCGACGTCACCTGATCGGCGAAGGTCGCGAGCGTCTCGGTCATGTTGTTGATGGTGTCGGCGAGGGCTGCGACCTCACCGCGCGATTTCATCGTCAGGTTCTGCTTGAGGTCGCCGTTGGCGACCGCAGTCACGACCTTGACGATGCCGCGCACCTGCTCGGTCAGGTTCGCGGCCATGAGGTTCACGGTATCGGTGAGGTCCTTCCAGGTGCCGGCAACGCCGGGTACCTGCGCCTGTCCGCCGAGCTTGCCTTCGGTGCCGACCTCGCGCGCCACGCGCGTGACTTCGCCGGCGAAGGCGTTGAGCTGGTCCACCATGGTGTTGATGGTGTTCTTCAGCTCGAGGATTTCGCCCTTCACGTCGACGGTGATCTTGCGCGAGAGGTCGCCGCGCGCGACGGCCGTGGTGACTTCGGCGATGTTGCGGACCTGCGTGGTGAGGTTCGCGGCGAGCAGGTTGACGTTGTCGGTGAGGTCCTTCCAGGTGCCGCCGACGCCGGGCACGACGGCCTGACCGCCGAGCCGGCCCTCGGTGCCGACTTCGCGCGCCACGCGCGTGACTTCGGCGGCGAAGGAGCGGAGCTGCTCGACCATGGTGTTCAGCGTGTCCTTCAAGAGAAGAATTTCGCCGCGCACGTCCACCGTGATCTTCTTCGAGAGGTCGCCGCCGGCGATCGCGGTCGCCACCTCGGCGATGTTGCGGACCTGGGCCGTCAGGTTGGAGGCCATGAAGTTGACGTTGTCGGTGAGGTCCTTCCAGGTGCCGGCGACGCCAGGCACTTCGGCCTGACCGCCGAGCTTGCCTTCGGTGCCGACCTCGCGGGCGACGCGCGTGACTTCGCCGGCAAAGCCATTGAGCTGGTCCACCATGGTGTTGATGGTGTTCTTCAGCTCGAGGATTTCGCCCTTCACGTCCACCGTGATCTTGCGGGACAAGTCGCCACGCGCCACCGCGGTGGTGACTTCGGCGATGTTGCGAACCTGGGCCGTCAGGTTGCCCGCCATCGAGTTCACGCTGTCGGTGAGATCCTTCCAGGTGCCGGCGACGCCGGGCACGTTGGCTTGACCACCGAGGCGGCCTTCGGTGCCGACCTCGCGCGCGACGCGCGTCACCTCGCCCGCAAAGCGGTTGAGCTGGTCGACCATCGTGTTCAGGGTGTCCTTGAGCTGGAGGATCTCGCCGCGCACGTCGACGGTGATCTTGCGCGAGAGGTCGCCGCCGGCGATCGCGGTCGCGACTTCGGCGATGTTGCGCACCTGGGCGGTCAAATTGCCCGCCATCGAGTTCACGGAATCGGTCAGATCCTTCCAGGTGCCGGCGACGCCGGGCACGCCGGCCTGGCCGCCGAGCTTGCCGTCGGTGCCGACCTCGCGCGCCACGCGCGTGACCTCGCCGGCGAAGGCGTTGAGCTGGTCCACCATGGTATTGAGCGTTTCCTTCAACTGAAGGATTTCGCCCGAGACGTTCACCGTGATCTTCTTCGACAAATCGCCCTTCGCCACCGCGGTCGCGACTTCGGCGATGTTGCGGACCTGTCCGGTCAGGTTCGAGGCCATCGAATTGACGCTGTCGGTGAGGTCCTTCCAGGTGCCGCCGACGCCGCGCACGACGGCCTGGCCGCCGAGCTTGCCTTCGGTGCCGACCTCGCGCGCGACGCGCGTGACTTCACCGGCGAAGGCGTTGAGCTGGTCCACCATGGTGTTGATGGTGTCCTTCAGCTCCAGGATCTCGCCGCGCACGTCCACGGTGATCTTCTTCGACAGGTCGCCGCCGGCGACCGCCGTCGTCACCTCCGCGATGTTGCGGACCTGCGCGGTCAGGTTCGAGGCCATCGAGTTGACGCTCTCGGTCAGGTCCTTCCAGGTGCCGGCGACGCCGAGCACGTTGGCCTGACCGCCGAGCCGCCCCTCGGTGCCGACCTCGCGGGCGACGCGCGTCACTTCGCCGGCGAAGGCGTTGAGCTGGTCGACCATGGTGTTGAGCGTCTCCTTCAGCTGAAGGATCTCGCCCGAGACGTTGACGGTGATTTTCTTCGAGAGGTCGCCGCTGGCGATCGCAGTGGCGACGTCGGCGATGTTGCGGACCTGCGCGGTCAGGTTCGACGCCATGAAATTGACGTTGTCGGTGAGGTCCTTCCAGGTGCCGGCGACGCCGGGCACCTGGGCCTGGCCGCCGAGCTTGCCTTCGGTACCGACCTCGCGCGCCACGCGCGTCACTTCCGAAGCGAACGAGTTGAGCTGGTCCACCATGGTGTTGATGGTGTCCTTCAGCTCCAGAATTTCGCCGCGCACGTCCACGGTGATCTTGCGCGAGAGGTCGCCGCGCGCCACGGCGGTGGTCACGTTGGCGATGTTGCGCACCTGTGCGGTCAGGTTGCCGCACATCGCATTGACGCTGTCGGTGAGGTCCTTCCAGGTGCCGGCGACGCCGGGCACGATCGCCTGGCCGCCGAGCTTGCCGTCGGTGCCGACCTCGCGCGCCACGCGCGTCACTTCGGAGGCGAACGAGCGGAGCTGGTCGACCATCGTGTTGATGGCTTCCTTGAGCTGGAGGATCTCGCCGCGGACGTCGACGGTGATCTTCTTCGACAGGTCGCCATTGGCGACCGCGATCGTCACCTCGGCGATGTTGCGAACCTGGTTGGTCAGGTTGTTCGCCATCGAGTTGACGCTCTCGGTGAGGTCCTTCCAGACGCCGGTCACCTCAGGCACCTGGGCCTGGCCGCCGAGCTTGCCTTCGGTGCCGACCTCGCGCGCCACGCGCGTCACCTCGGAGGTGAACACGCCGAGCTGCTTGATCATGGTGTTGACGATGGTCGCCGATTGCAAAAACTCGCCGCGCAGGGGGCGGCCGTCGACGTCGAGCTTGACGGTCTGGAGCAGGTCGCCTTGCGCCACCGCGGCGACTGCACGCGTCACTTCGCGGGTCGGCCACAACAGGTCGTCGATCAGCGTGTTGACGGACCCTTCCATGTCGGCCCAGGAGCCCGAGGCGAGGCCGAACTTCACGCGCTGGCGGGTCTTGCCCTCGCGGCCCACCACCTGGCCGACCAGCTCGAGCTGCTGCGCCATGCGCTGGTTGGCCGCGATGATTTCGTTAAAAGTGTCGGCGATCTTGCCGTCGATGCCGAGATAGTCGCCACTCATCCGCACGGAGAAATCGCCGCTACGCATTGCCTGCAAGGCAAGCAGCAATTCCGCCCGGGAATCCTGCTCCGACGTACCGTTGGGTTTTGGCTTTGGGACGCGACGACCGGAGCGTGATGCAGTGCCGGGATCGAGGTCGCTCATACTGATTCCCCCGCAGGCGTCGGCCGAATCCCAGGCAAGACGCGTTTGGTCAAAATAGAGCGTCAGCCAAATTCGAAATCAAGCGCCAAGGTTGCGGCGCAGGGAAATGGAACCTGCTTTGCTCAGCCCGGTTGTACTAACCGCGAACGATCGGCCTGGTTCCACGCAAGTTCCAAGGAATTTGGCCGCGGCGGCCCCCATTGGTCGGTGCCTCGCGGACCACTCCTCGCGGAACGCAGCAGGAGCCCTGCGGTTAGCCCGCAAAGAACAGGGAGAGCGCAGATGAAAGCTGGATTGGCTGCGATCGTCGTCATGTTGCTTGCCGGATCGGCCTTCGCACAGGGCGGGGCGCCCAGTGGCCGGGGGGCCGTGACCGGCGATCCCGCCGCGAGCTCGGCCACGCCTCGCGCGGATCCGTCCACCACGGGAACGGCGACCCGATCGAACCCGAGCGGCAGCGGCACCTCGACCTCGGGCGGCAAGGATGACAATGGCGATGCAGGCCGGGACAGAATGCCTGAGAGCGACCGGACCGTGCGGCCGCAGAGTCAGCAGCATCATCCGAATGACAAGTAAAGGCTACTTGTCCGCCATGGTGCGCTCGGCAGCCTTGACCTGCGCACGCAGCATCGGGAGCTGCTCGCGCGCGAACGCCGCAAGCGCAGCATTGTCGGGCGCCTTCAGGTAGCGTTCGAGCAGGTTGATGGCCGTTTCATATTCGGGAATCTGCGAGGCATAAAAGCTTCTGACGTAAGTCGGTCCGTCCGAAGTTTCGGGTTCGATGAGGCTCGCGCTTGCCGACGCCGCCTTGCTGACGTGCGGCTCCGCACCGATCGTCTCTTGAATCTGTTTCAGCGCCTTGTCGCGCTTGGCTGCTTCTTCAGCCCGCAGCGCAGCAAGGTTCTTGACCTCCGTATTGCCCTTCAGGTCGGTGCTCTCCAGCAGACCCTGTTGGAAGCGGCTGAAGGCGTAGAGGCCGCCGATGACGTCGGTTGCGCTCGGCATGCGGTCGCCAAGGTTTCGCTCGCCAGTGCTGTCGGCAGGGGCCGCGGTGCTGATGAACACCAGGACTATGGCGACGAGAACTCGCATCGGTATCAATGACGGATGACGTGCAAAGTTCCCCGAACGTTACGATCCGGTAAGGGCATTGCGACGCGAGAGTTCCGTCCCCACGTCTTTCGCATGAAACAGTCTGACATTTTCAGAGACAACGCCGACAACTGTCTTCAGCTCGCTGAGCGCGCGGAAGGGAAACCCGCTTACAGGCGCTATTCGCGCATGGCGGACGCCTGGACGGCGCTTGCGACGGAACAGGATTGGCTCGATGGAGAAATCCCGCCCGTGACGATCCATATCCCTCAGAAACAGGACAGATAGTCGTCCTCGTGAAGCCGTGTGTGAGACCGCGCACGGAATGCAAGAGACCAATCCAGGATCATCCGTGAACAGTCGATCGCGTTGATTTTCGATTCCAGGAGGAGGTTTCGCAATGACTCCACGTCTGGCTCTTCTTTCACTGATTCTCGCTTTTGGCGTTTCGGTCGCCTTCGCGACGGTAACGACGGTACGGCAGGTGCATCTGGAAAATGCATCGGCTGCGGTCCACGCGGCACACAGCTAGCGTCGGGGTGCTCTCGCCCGGAACAATCGACGTGCCAGCGCGTAACCGCTGCGAAACATCAAGAGAGGCGAGAGCAGATCATGGCCCATTCCGATCACGGCATCGTCAAGGACAAGCGGGCGGAGGAGCAGCCGCGCGACAAGCGGCGTGCGCAGTCCGTGCACAAGACGGATCCTAAAGGTTCGCCGTCGCGGGAGGCGACACGCGATCCCAAGCTGAGCGATGATAGTAAGACGCCAGGCTCCGGCGCGATGCCGGACGGTTCGAGCGACGCTACGGGTTAGCGCTTACGAGGAACGAATTCCCGCGCGAAGAGTCGACGGAGTGCTTCCGGTTGTCATGCCCCCGGTGCGCCGGAAGCAATCTCCAAGGACGGCCCTGGCACCCCCGTGCCGGGGTCGTTTGTTTGTGGAGCGTCATATGGGTTAGTTCTCGGTCCCGCCGTCGGGATCGCCCTGAGTATGTCCGTCAGGTCCGCGGCCAAATACGCCGAAGCTGCTCGACTTCACGCCGGCTGCCGCATCGACGCCCACGGCGGCGAGCCCGAACTTGAGGAGTTCGCGGACAGCTGCCGCCCGTGTCGGCATGCGGTGTTTGAACCGGAAATCATCGATGGCGGCCAATTCTTCTAGCGAGAGCATAACCTGAAGGCGCTCGGCGCGAAGGTCATTCATGGTCGAACACGCAAATTGAGCAAGTTGAGTATTTTACTCAATCGACGAATTCGGCGGGAGTTCCACAAGAATCGAAATAATCACCAAATGAGTAAGAATAGCAAATAAAATCAATAAGTTAATATTGAAACCAGTCGTGCGCTGGCGCATTTCCCCTGCGAAGGGAGAGAGGCGATGACAGACGACGTCAGGTTGCCCCGCAAGCTTTCCGAAGAGGCAGAAGCATCGAAGCCCGTGCGCCCCAGCCATCAGAAGGTGATCGAGGAGGTGGAGCGCTGGGCGAACAGCCCGGGCCTGCAGCCACCGAGGACGGAAAATGCGAAGACGCTCTGAGCCACACACATTTGAGCAACGGCTCGAGGCGCAGAGGCTGCGGCTCGAGCACGAGATGGCGAAGCTACCGGACGGGCAGCAACGAGATTGCCTTGTTGCGCGCCTCGAACAGCTCCAGACTGCCGCCGAGATGTACGATTTCCTGATGCTACGGCAAGAAACTCCAGCCTCTCGCTGATCGCGTCCCGTGTTCGGGCTGCCGGCGGCCCGAGGTGACGCGAAGCTTCCGCCTCAACCACCACGCCGACACGGATACCATGGCCCAGGCCAGAATGGCGGCGGCGAATGCCCCGGTGATGCTCGCCGATACCACGACGTAGAAGACCGCTGCGAACGCTGCGAGGCCAATACTTCCGAGGCCGGCGCCCGCCGCGTCCAACGCTGCAGCCTGCTGCCCGCGTCTTCGCCCGCTGAGGCCGGCTTTTTCCTTGGCGCGGCGTTCATGGCGCTCGATCAGCGTCGCGCTGGCACAGAAAATGGCGGGAAGCGCGAGAAAGAGTCCGCCGATGGCAACGCCAAAATGGCTGCCGATCAGGCCCGCCGCTACCGTCGCGAGGCCGCCCAGCATGAAACGCGCCGCGTACTCATACCAATGCGTCTGCTTCAGCGCGGATGATGACAGCTTGACCAGCATCAGGCGGCGCCTCCGAACCCGGCAAGCAAGCCGAAGGCGACCACGAGCCAAACCGCAAATGCGAGAATGGTGGCCGGCAGCGTGGCGAGACGAAATCGCATCAGGAGGTGGCAGACGGCGAGGCTGTAGCAGCCGAGGGCGACCGCGCCGTAGATCATGGTCCAGCTCTCGGCCGCGGCATATTGCGGCCCATGCTGAACGACGGCGATGCCAAGCGTGGCGAGTGCGACCGACGGCGCCGCGCCGAGAAGCCCGGCAAAACTCTTCGGCCGCAGCATGTCGCCGACGGCCGCGAACACGGAGACGATCAGGCCGCCGGCGACGAAGCGCACGAGATATTCCGTCATGGCCGTACCCGCGAGGCTGGAGGCCGCTGCTGCCGTGACTTTGCCAGTGTGAACGGCCTGAATAATCGCTCGACGACGATGCCAAGGGTGAAGCCCGCCACCACGTCGCTGGCCCAATGTGCAAGCACCACGACGCGCGTCAACGACAAGGCCACGGCAAGGCAGCGCACCAAGCGGCGCGGGACCGGCGGCAACAGGCCGGCGGCCGAGGCGAGGGCGCCCATGTGCACGGCGTGACCTGAGGGAAACGCATCCCGCGGGCGCCCCGAATAGGGAATCCCGCGCCGGTGGCCGCTAACCGTCAGACGGTCCGGCCTCGTCTGATCAAACAAGGATTTCAGAGCATGCGGCAGCACGGCCGTCGCCAGCGATACCATCAGCAAGTGATCGGCGATGCGACGCTTCTGCGGTTGCTGTAGCCGGGTGTAGAGCCATCCTGCCGTGGCGAGCGCGACGAGCACATGCTCGTCGGCACCCCAGGTCAATGTCTGGGCGACATGCTCGAGTCCCGAAGTGGTGTTGTGCGCGATCTCGTTCGCGATCGCCGCGTCGATCCGGGTGGGTTTGATTGCTACGAGCGCCATCGGTCCGCCGGCGAGAAGTCCTCCATGTCAGTTTTGTAAAACTCGGAGACAAAGAATGTTCCTCAGTTTCAATCGGGTGGTATCAGCCCGCCGCGCCGCGACTATGGCTGTCCGGCTCCGCCGGCGGAGCCATACACTTGCCCGATCGCATAGCTTGCATCAGCCGCTGCAAGTTGCACGTAGATCGATGCCAGCTCGACCGGCTGGCCGGGACGACCGAGCGGTGTCATGCCGCCGAACTTTTCCAGCTTCTCCATCGTGGCGCCGCCGGAGACCTGGAGCGGCGTCCAGTTCGGTCCGGGCGCGACGCCATTGACGCGGATGCCCTTGGAGGCGAGCTGCTTGGCCAGCGACTTCACATAGTTCATCGTCGCCGCCTTGGTCTGCGCATAATCATAGAGATCCGGCGAGGGATCGTAAGCCTGCTCGGAGGTCGTGCCGATGATGCAGGACCCCGGCTTGAGATGCGGCAGCGCTGCCTTGATGATCCAGAACGGCGCGTAAACGTTCGTCTTCATGGTGGTGTCGAAATCCTCCGACGAGACGTCGAGGATGGAGGCGCGCGTCTGCTGCCGCGCTGCGTTGTTGACGATGATGTCGAGCCCGCCGAGGCCTTGCACGGCCTGCTCGACCAGCTGCTTGCAGAAGGCCTCGTCCTTGAGATCGCCGGGGATCGCGAGCCCGGTGCGTCCTTCCTTCCTGATCAGCGCGATCACTTCCTGCGCATCGGGCTCTTCCGCCGGAAGATAATTGATGGCGACATCGGCGCCTTCGCGCGCATAAGCGATCGCGGCGGCGCGGCCCATGCCGGAATCGCCGCCGGTGATCAATGCCTTGCGGCCGGCGAGCCGCCCGGAGCCCTTGTAGCTGGTCTCGCCATGATCCGGCCGCGGCTCCATCTTGCCGGCAAGGCCCGGCCAGGGCTGCGCCTGCTTCTTGAACGGCGGCTTCGGATAGCGGCTGACGGGATTGATCAGGTCGTGCTCAGCCATGGACGTATCTCCTTTAGCCGTCGAGGCGGCCAGCGAAGCCGCCGCGAACGTTGCTCGCGGCGTGGACGACGTGCCGGCGGGGATATCGAGGTCTTGTCTTGCTGCGCCATGAGGAATCTCCGCGATTCTGTGATCCAACGTGCGGAGAAGGGCATCGTTGCTGAGACGAGGAGGACGCCGGCAGAGTCGGCGTCCCCGGTCGAGACCTACTTGGACTGACCGACGCTCGGCGCCCTACCGAGCTCCTTGGCCATGTCGAGATGGTGCTTGAGCGCCGGCAGCGTCTTGCCGGCCCAATCCTTCAGTGCGGCATTATCGCCGCCCTTGGCGTAGCGGTCGAACAGGGAGACGGCGTCCTGATGGGCGCTGACCTGGTAGGAATTGTAGTCCGAGCTGAAGTCCTTACCGGTTGCGCTCTTGAGCTTGTCGAGCTTGCTTTGGTGCGAGCTGTCGAGCGCCGTCGGCAGCGTCGCCTGGACTTTGCCGTTGCCAACCAGTCCCTTCAGCTCGCCGCTGGTCTTGGTGTGATCGGTCACCATCTGCTGGGCGAAGGATTTCTCCTGCGCATTGCCCTTCTGCTCGGCGAGCTTGCTCGACTCGATCTCGAACATGTCGCTGATGGCGACCTCCTTGACGAAGTCGGCGGTCGTTGGCGCGACGCCAAGCGCCGAATTGACGCCGGTCTTCTCGCCCAGCGATTGGGCCAATGCGGGGCCTGCAAGAAGCACGCAAGCAACGGCGACAATGGTTCGTTTCATGGTCCGATCCCTCTAATTGGTTGCGCAGCCACTTGCCGCGCCATGTTGCGCCGATCAACACGCCGCAAGGGCCGAGGTTCCTAGCGGACTAGTCCGTTGGATGGCGCCCCGCGCGCGGATTGATGGGATCGGTCGGCTTGCGTCGAAGCCGCTCGGGCAGAAACGCCTCGGCCGGTGCGGCGGTGGCGTCGGCACGCACGTCGGCATGACGCTGTGCCCGCTCATGCGGCGTCCGATTGTCGTTGAAACGCCACTTCACGTCGACGCCGTCGACGGGGTCGTTGACGCCGTGCTGAATGTCGCGGAAGTCACTCATGGTTCACCTCATTGCTTTCCGGGCAGAATCGATTCGAGCACATGCCGCGCAGCTCCCTTGATCATCCCGCTCTCGTTCGGATCGTCCTTCATCAGAGCGAGCGAGAAGTTGTTCGCCTGCTGCAAGGTGATGTGCGGCGGCAGCGGCGGCACCTCGGGATCGGTTTTCACTTCCAGCACGACAGGCGCATCGCTCGCCAGCGCCGCCATCTCCTCGTGCCGCGCCTGCACGAAATTCATCTTGCCTTCGGCCCGGCTCATCGCGCCGAACACGCCGTTGATGCCGTCTCCGGGATAACCGAAGATGTGACGCACGCCCCATTGATGCAGGCGCCGAACGATGAAGTCGGAGACGGTCTGAGACATTGCGCGTGGCTCTCCAGGTTCGAACCCAGTTAGCCTGAGAACCTGTTGTCTACGGCGATGTTCCCTGGCGCTTGCGGAACACGCGCCGGAACGATCGCTGACCCCTCGCGGTTATTTCACAAATGGCTGAGTGGAGAATTACGATGCTGAATCAGGGCGAACTGGACCGGAACGAGATGGGCCGCCTGATCGGGAGCGACAAGGTCGAGGGAACATCGGTCTACGGGGCCGATCGAAACAGGATCGGTTCAATCGAACGCGTGATGATCGACAAGATCACTGGCAAGGTCTCTTACGCAGTGCTTGGCTTCGGCGGATTTCTCGGCCTCGGCAATGATCACTACCCATTGCCCTGGCAGTCGCTGAAATACGACACCGAGCTTGGCGGCTATGTTACCGCAATTACCGCGAAGGATCTGGAAAGCGCTCCAAAATACGGCGAAAAGACCGAGTGGAACTGGAGCGATGACGCTGCTGTACGCGGTATCAATGCCTATTACGGCGTCCCCTTCGTGTAGCAAAAGGACGATGCGATGAGCAAGGAACGGCCCACCGACGATCCCCGGGATCGGAACGACTGGGGCTCGCACAGACAGACGGACAAGCCCTGGAAGGGCAATCCGGAGAAAGAACAGGTCTCGGACAAAGAAGTAAAGCCCGATCTCGAGAAGTGGCACGAGACCAAGACGCACTAGTGGTGCGCATTTTCCCGTAAGACCATCGAAGCGTGGCACGCCGGCGCCGCGCTTTTTTGCAGCACCGTGTTCACGAATGGCAGCGGCGTTCCAGCAAGACGGAACCATGCTTCTGCGCTGTGGTTGGGCTCCCGGCGCGCGAGCTCGGCTCAATCGGCTCGCGGCCGGTAGTCCCGAGAAAAGGTGTTCAGCGTGGATGCTCAAACCCGGGAGCGTGGGCCGTCCGCGGAGCAGCCGCAGAGGGCGAAGGAAGCTCCGACCACGAATCCTGATCAAGCCCGCGACGTCAAAGACCAGCCGGACAAGCCGGCGCCGCCGTTGCGCGCGCGGCTTCGCGAGCATTGGCTGCTCACAACTGGCGGCGCCATTGTGCTGATCGCGGCGCTCGTCGGCGGTCTGCTTTATTGGCTTGAGATCCGCCATTACGAATCCACCGACGACGCTTTCGTCGCCGCGCGCAGCTTTTCCGTGGCTTCGAAGGTGGGTGGCTACGTGACTGACGTTCCGGTCACGGATAACCAGCACGTCAATGCAGGAGATTTGCTCGCCAAGATCGACGAGCGCGACTACCGGATCGCGGTCGACCAGGCCAACGCGCAGGTCGCGGTCTCCAAGGCGAACATCGACAATGTCGAGGCGCAGATCGTTTCGCAGGAGGAGCAGATCAAGCAGGCCCAGGCTCAGCTCGAGCAGGCGCAAGCCCAGCTCCAGTTCTCGCAGGAAGAATTTGCGCGGGCGCAGGATCTGGTCGAGAAGGGCGCCGGCACCGTGCAGCGCCAGCAGCAGACCCGTTCCGATCTTCAAGCCCAGCAAGCCAACACGGAGCGCGCGAGGACCGCAGTCACGGCGGCACAACTCGGCATCAAATCGCTGCAAGCGCAGCTCGAAGGCGCCAAGGCGCAGCTGGAGCAATCGCAAACGCAGCTCGATCAGGCCAAGCTGAACCTGCAATATACCAGCGTCGTTGCCGCGCAGTCCGGCCGCGTCGTCAAGCTGAGCGGCGCCAAGGGCACATTCGTCACCGCCGGCCAGAGCCTGATGATGTTCGTGCCCGACGAGGTCTGGATCGTCGCCAATTACAAGGAGACGCAGCTCAACGACATGCGTCCGGGCCAGCCGGTCGAGCTCCGCATCGATGCCTATCCCGGCCGCAAGCTGACCGGCCACGTCGATTCCGTGCAACCGGGCTCGGGCACCGCGTTCAGCCTGCTGCCGGCGGAGAACGCCACCGGCAATTACGTCAAGGTGGTGCAGCGCGTGCCGGTGAAGATCGTGGTCGACAACTGGCCGCCCGATCTGCCTGTTGGTCCCGGCATGTCGGTCGTGCCCTGGACCAGGGTGCGATGACGGACGTCACGCAAGGCGGCGCGTCCGCCGGCGGCTGGTCGCCGGAGCGCTCGGCGGCGGGTGGGCACAATCCCTATCTGATTGCCTTCGTGGTCTCGATCGCGACTTTCATGGAGGTGCTCGACACCACCATCGCCAACGTCGCATTGCGCCACATCGCCGGCGGCCTCGCGGTCGGCATCGACGAGAGTACCTACGTCATCACCAGCTATCTCGTCGCCAACGCCGTCGTGCTGTCGATCTCGGGCTGGCTGTCGACCGTGATGGGACGCAAGCGCTTCTACATGATCTGCGTCGCGACTTTCTCGGTGGCCTCGCTGTTGTGCGGATCTGCCTGGAGTTTGCAGTCGCTGGTGCTGTTTCGCATCCTTCAAGGCCTCGGCGGCGGCGGCATGGCCACCAGCGAGCAGGCGATCCTTGCCGACTCGTTTCCGCCGCAAAAACGCGGCCAGGCCTTCGCCATCTATGGCGTCGCCGTCGTGGTCGCCCCAGTGATCGGCCCGACGCTCGGCGGCTGGATCACCGACACCTATTCCTGGCATTGGGTGTTCCTGATCAACGTGCCGATGGGTCTGATCTCGCTGTTCCTGGTCGGCACGCTGGTCAAGGAGCCGTCGGGCGCGGACGAGGAGAGGGCGGAGCTGCTGAGCAGAGGCCTGCGCGTCGACTACATCGGCTTCCTGCTGGTCGCGATCGGGCTCGGCGCGCTCGAATTCGTGCTTGACGAAGGTCAGCGCAATGATTGGTTCGGATCGAACATGATCCTGTTCTTTGCACTTCTTGCCGCCTTCTGCCTGCTCGCATTGATCCCATGGGAGTTGATGCGGGATGATCCGATCGTCGACATCCGCCTGATCGGCAGGCGCCAGTTCGGGTCCTGCTTCCTGGTCATGCTCGGCACATTCGCGGTGCTGATCTCAACGACGCAGCTATTGCCGCAGCTCTTGCAGACGGAGCTGGGCTATACCGCCATGCTTGCAGGATTGGTGCTGTCGCCGAGCGGCGTCGTGACGATGATGTTGATGCCGGTGGCGGGACGACTAGTCACGATCGTGCAGCCCAAATATCTCATCATGTTCGGCGCTGCGACTGCCGCACTTTCCATGTGGCATCTGACCGGGCTTACCGGGGAGATCACCTACGGCTATGCCGCGCTGGCGCGAATCTATCTCGCGGTCGCTCTTCCGTTCCTGTTCCTTCCGGTGACGACGGCATCCTATGACGGCTTGCCACCCGAGAAGACCAACCAGGCCTCCGCCCTAATCAATGTCGCGCGCAATATCGGCGGCTCGATGGGGGTTGCGCTGGCGCAGACGCTCCTGGCTCAGCGCCAGCAATTCCATCAGAGCCGTCTGATCGAGCACGCTGCGCCCTCGGATCTCGGCTACCAGCAGACCATCGACGCGATGACGCGCTACTTCCAGGCCCAGGGCTCGAATGCGAGCGACGCGGCGTCACAGGCGATCGCCTGGGTCGGCCGCACCTTGCAGCAGCAGGTCGATCTGCTCGCCTATATCGACGTGTTCTGGATGCTCGCGATCGTCGCTGTACTGATGATTCCCACGGCGGCGGTGCTGCGCCCGATCGATTTGAGCGCGCCGGCGCGGGGGCACTGACGCGCCCTCCACCCGTCCGGAGAGAAATGGTGACCGTGGCACGAGACTGCGGCTAGACTGAACCTGACACCAGGCAAAATTCCGGGAGGAGAAACTAAGTGAAGACCGCGATCACCGAACTGTTCGGCATCGAGCACCCGATCATCCAGGGCGGCATGCATTTCGTCGGCTTTGCCGAGCTGGCTGCCGCCGTCTCCAATGCCGGCGGGCTTGGCATCATCACCGGGCTGACGCAGAAGACGCCCGAGCTGCTGGCCAAGGAGATCGCGCGCTGCCGCGACATGACGGACAAGCCGTTCGGCGTGAATCTCACCTTCCTGCCGACCTTCTCGGCGCCGCCTTATCCGGAATACATCGCGGCCATCATCGAAGGTGGAATCAAGGCGGTTGAGACCGCGGGCCGCAGCCCGGAAGCATACATGCCGGCGCTGAAGGCGGCCGGCATCAAGGTCATCCATAAGTGCACTTCAGTCCGCCACTCGCTGAAAGCAGAGCGGATCGGCTGCGACGCCGTCAGCGTCGACGGGTTTGAATGCGGCGGCCATCCCGGCGAGGACGACATTCCCAACATGATCCTGCTGCCGCGCGCTGCGGAAGAATTGAAGATCCCGTTCGTCGCCTCCGGCGGCATGGCCGACGGGCGCAGCCTCGTCGCGGCGTTGTCGCTGGGCGCAGCCGGCATGAACATGGGCACGCGCTTCATCGCCACCAAGGAAGCGCCGGTGCATCAGAACGTCAAGAATGCGCTGGTCGCCGCCACCGAGCTCGACACCCGCCTGATCATGCGGGCGCTGCGCAATACCGAGCGCGTCCTGAAGAATGCCAATGTCGACCGTCTGCTCGAGATCGAGCGCGAGAAGGGCGCCAAGCTCACGATCGACGACATTCACGACCAGGTCGCGGGTGTCTATCCCAGGATCATGCTGGATGGTCAGATGGACGCGGGCGCCTGGAGCTGCGGCATGGTCGCAGGCCTCATCCACGACATTCCCTCCTGCAAGGAACTCGTCGACCGCATCATGAGCGAGGCGGAAACCATCATCCGCAGCCGCCTGATCGGGTTCCTGGATGGGACAGGGACGACGCGAAAGGTCGTCTGACATCGCCAAACTTCTTAACCACGGTGGCAATTGGCCGCTGGAATTGCGCGCGACGCCTCCCAAATACGGGTAAATTGCCCCTTTCATAATCGATTTCAGGAGGCGTCCGTGGTCCTGAAAAGCGTTCCCTTTGCAATTGCCGTGGCCCTCGTGCTCGCAGGGGCGGGCATCGCGCGCGCTGACGACTACAAGCCTGACGAATATCTCGGTCTCGATCTGTCCAAGGCCGTGCTGTCGCCGAAGCGGCTCGGTCCGGAGACGAAATTCGCGCCGGTCGCTTTGGAGGCACGCGGCGGCAACGAGGCGCAGGCGCGCGCCGAGCCGATTGACGTGCCAAAGAAGGTCGCCGCTGAACGCGTGCACGTGGCCGAGCCCAAGGTCGGCCATGCCCGGAGCGCCCAGCCGCGCGGTGCGGCGCGCACCAAACTCGCACGTCGTCACGGCAATCCGCTGGACGCGCAGGCAAGGGACACGCGCATCCAGACCTGGCCGTGCCGCTCCGGCGGCATCTGCAACTGGAAGCGCTAGCTCATAGGCGTCATCCCCGCGTCGCAAAACCGTAGGCGCGCAGTCAAGAAACCGTAAGCTGGAAGTCAAGGAGCGCAGGCACCTTCCGTCGCGATTCGACGAAGGTTTCCTGAATGGCAACGCTCCGCGCCGCGCGGGCATGGACCCGGCGGCAATTTTTGGTTCGCTCGACCTCCAGCCTCGCCATCGCCTCGCTTGGGACGCTCGCAAAGCCGCATCTCAGCCGCGCCGCCGATCGTCCGCAGATCACGAGCGGCATCCAGTCCGGCGATGTCTGTGACGGCGCCGCCGTGATCTGGGCGCGCGCCGACCGGCCGGCGCGGATGCAGGTGGAATGCTCGACCGTCGAGAGTTTTAAGACGATCATTGCGTCGGCTTCGCGAGATGCGCTGCCCGATGCCGACTTCACTGCAAAGCTGCTGCTGAACGATCTGCCGCCCGGGCAGGACATCTTCTATCGCGTGCGCTTCGACGATATTGCGACCGGTATCGCCGGCGAGAGCCGCATCGGCAATTTCCGCACAGCGCCGGCCGCGGGCCGGTCGATCTCGTTCCTGTGGTCCGGCGATACCGCGGGGCAGGGCTGGGGCATCGATGTCTCGCGCGGCGGATATCGCAGCTATCGCACCATGCTCGACAACCGCCCGGATTTCTTTATCCACTCCGGCGACCACATCTACGCCGACTGCACCATTCCCTCCGAGCAGAAGCTGCCGAACGGCGAAATTTGGCGCAACATCGTCACCGAGGAAAAATCCGCGGTCGCGCACACGCTGGCGCAGTTCCGCGGCAATTACAAATACAACCACCTCGACGAGCACTTTCGCGCCTTCCATGCGGAGGTACCGATGTTCGCTCAGTGGGACGATCACGAGGTCACCAACGACTGGTCGCCGACCGGCAGCTACAACGATGCGGGCTTCGAGGACGACGGCACGCCGCGCCTGGTCGCGCGCGCCCGCCGCGCCTTCTTCGACTTCATGCCGATCCGCGACATCGGCGCGCAACGGGGCCGGGTCTATCGCAAGATCGCCTACGGCCCGCTGCTCGACGTCTTCATGATCGACATGCGCAGCTATCGCGATGAGACCTGGAACAAAGGAAACGACCATCGCGGCTGGATTCTCGGCGCTGAGCAACTCGCCTGGCTCAAGCGCGAGCTCGCCGCCTCGCGCGCAACCTGGAAGGTGATCGCGGCCGATTTGCCGATCGGCCTGATCAGCCTCGACGCCGTTGCGCTCGGCAATGGGCCGCCCGACCGGCGCGAGCACGAGATTGCCGATCTGCTGGCGTTCATCAAGCGCGCCGGAATCCGCAATATCGTCTGGCTCACCGCCGACATGCACTACACCGCCGCGCACTACTACGATCCGAACAAGGCGCAATTCCAGGATTTCGATCCGTTCTGGGAGTTCGTCTCCGGCCCGCTGCATGCCGGCACCTGGGGGCCGGGCGAGCTCGACAATACGTTTGGTCCGGTGGCGATGTACCAGAACGGCTGCAGCGCGGCGCAGGGCGAGAATCTCGCTCCCTGCTTCGGCCTGCAGTTCTTCGGCAAGGTCGATATCGACGGCCCGACCGGCGTGATGACCGTGACCCTGAAGGACGTCGACAACCGTGACCTTTGGTCGGTCGATATCGTGCCGCGGCCGCCGGCCCGACCGGCTGTGGTGGCGCAGCATTCGTGAGGGACGACCGCACTGAGCCCTGATCGTCATGCCCGGGCTTGTCCCGGGCATCCACGTTCTTTGTGCCGCGGGGCAAGGCGTGGATGGCCGGGTCAAGCCCGGCCATGACGATGGGGAAGCATCGTGCGCCCCAAAGCTAACCCGATCTTGATTGGCCGCCCGGCGCCGCCCGCGCTATGGTCGCTATTCCCACCACTTCCTTTCCATCACCGAAGAGTCTGTCACCGCGCGTCCGGCGGGATGAATGACGTCAGGAGCCTGTTCATGGAGCATCTGAATACACAGGGCATCAGCATGCCCAAGCTCGGCCTCGGCACCTTCCGCATGCAGGGCGACATCTGCCGCGCCGCGGTCGAGAGTGCGCTGTCGATCGGCTATCGCCACATCGACACCGCCGAGATGTATGCCAACGAGGACTCGATCGGTTCGGCCATCGCCGTTTCCCGCATGCCGCGCGGCGAGCTGCACGTCACCACAAAAGTCTGGCACGAGAATCTGGCGCCGGAGGCGATCCGTCGCGCTTTCGATGCCAGCCTGAACAAGCTCAGGCTCGACCATGTCGACCTCTATCTCGTGCACTGGCCGTCGAGAGCCGCCAATTGGGGCGCGGTGTTCGAAACCCTGATGAAGCTGAAGGAGGAGGGACGCACACGGGCGATCGGCGTTGCGAACTTTACGACGGCGCTGCTCAAGATCGCCGTCGAGGACATCAAGGCGCCGATCGCCTGCAACCAGATCGAATATCATGCCATGCTCGATCAATCCAAGGGTGCTGGCCTATCTCAACGCCAAGTCGATCCCGCTCGTCGCCTATTGCCCGCTGGCGCAGGGGCGCTTCGCAACAGATCCGGTGCTGAGCGAGATCGGGATCAAGCACAATGCGACCGCTGCGCAGGTCGCGCTGAAATGGCTGCTCGATCAGAACGGCGTCGCGGCGATTCCGAAGGCCTCGCGGCGCGAGAGCCAAAAGGCCAATCTCGATGCCCTGAAGATCACGCTCGACGACGCCGACCGCAACAAGATCGCCGCGCTGCCGAAGGACAGGCGCTGCGTCAATCCCGGCTTCGCGCCGACGTGGGATTAGCCCCGAGTGCTTTCGAACGCAAAGAGATGGCCCCGTGAGGGGCCATCTCCATGCTGCGTTGCGCATTAGTCCCAGTGGTGGCGATGGCTGCGCTTGATCACGACGACCCTGTCACCGCGATGGTGCCAGCCGCGATGCCAGCCGTAGTCATGGTGCATGCGATATTCGGCGCGGGCGCCGTACGGGCCGTGATGATGACCGCGTTTGATCACCACCGTCTCGGCGCTCGCCAGCGTCGGCGCCGCGATCACCAGCGCGCCGAGAGCCGCAACCACATAACCAAGCCTCTTCATGATGTCTCTCCTCCAATCGAATGCACATCTAAACCGCGCGTGCACGCGAACGTTCCGGAGGTACTGCGGGAGAATTCTGAACGGCTGTTAATCGCAGCGTTGCTGCGCCGGTGTCGGCGCGCCGGTCGCGACGTATTTGCCGTCCCTGATCGTGTACTCGCCGCGCTCGCTGCGATTGTAGATCGCGCGCAGGCTGCCATCCTTCTGCAAGAGGAGTCCGAATTCGCGCGTCTGATGCAGCGAGGGGAAGAACACCATCACATTGAGCAGGCCCTCGGCATTGACCGCGGCGGAGACGACCTCGTTCTCGTCCCTGGCGTCGCCGAAGTTGCGCCCGTACATCACCCGGCCGTCCTTCCTGATCTCGTAGGTCAAGAGAGCGCGCTTGTCGCGGTCGGGCCGAACCGCGCAGTCGACCGCCCAAGAGCCGAGCAGGCCCCATTGTTCGACTGTCGCCGCAAGCGTCTCGGCACGCGCCGCGGACGCGAGTGCGACCCACAGCAGCGCAGCCGCGATCCAGCGGCTCAAACAACTCGTCATGTCCTGGCAAGCCCGCCTCGAAGAATTCCAAAGTGTAGCATCCTGCGCACGGCCGTCCACGCCAGCTGCCGATCGCGCGCGAATTTGATCCGCGTCAATGAGGCCGGCCGTTTCCGGGGTAGGATGTGCTTCCCGAAGGCGAACGTGGATAGACCAATGCTGAATGAAGTCGTGGATTTTGCGGGCGAAGTGCTCCCGGGGAGCTGCGCCGTGCCGCCTTATTCCGAGACCGCGTTTCTGGCCGAGCTGGGCGAGCGCTTAAGGTCCTCGCGCACGCGCTGTGACCTGTCGCGCCGCGAGTTGGCCCGTCGCTCCGGGATTTCCGAGCGGTACATCGCCCAGATCGAGGCCGGCAAGGGCAACGTCTCGATCGTCCTGTTGCTGCGGCTCGCCTCCGCGATCCACAGCAGCCAGCCCCAAGCGGCTTAATATCAGGTGGCTTAATATCAGGCCCGCTTCTCCACATTGGCGCTGCGGGCCGGCACGCCAAATTCCTTGCGGCAGACCTCGGCCAGTACGGCGATCCCCTCGCGGATCTGCTGATGCGTCGGGCTCGCAAAGCACAGCCTCAGCCGCGAGCTGGAATGGTTCTTGTTGGTCGACCATTCCGGTCCCGGATTGATCGAGACGCCGGCGGCCAGCGCGGCCTGATAGAGCTTGAGCGTATCGACCTGGTCGGGCAGCTTCACCCACAGGAAGATGCCGCCCTTGGGCTCCTCGAACTCGGCCGCCGTCCCGAACTGCTCGTTCAGGGCTTCCATCAGCGTATCGAGCTTGGTGCGCAGCGCCTTTGTCAGGGCCGGCACGTGGGTCGAAAAATGCGGCTTGCAATAGGTGGCGAGCACCATCTGCTCCAGCGCGCCCGAGCCGGCATCCGTCTTCAGGGCCAGCATCCGCGACATCACATCCCAGGGCGCCACGACGAAGCCGACGCGCAGCGCCGGCGCGATCGACTTCGAGAATGAGCCGATATGGATCACCCCGCCGTTTCGGCTCATCGCATGGATCGCAGGCGGCCGCTGTCCCGACCAGACGAGATCGGCATAGCAATCGTCCTCGAAGATCGGCACGCCATATTCCGCCGATAGCCGCAGCAGCTCGGCGCGCCGGCTCTCGGGCATGATGCTGCCGGTCGGATTTTGGACGGTCGGTATGGTGTAGATGTATTTGGGACGGATGCCGCGGCTCTTCAGGTCGACTAGCGTCGCGGCCAGCACGTCCATGCGCATGCCATCCTTGTCGAGGGGGATGCCGACCACATTGACGCCGAGCCGCGCCAGGCGCGTCAGCGCGCCCTGATAGCTCTCCTGTTCGAAAATCACGGTATCGCCGCGCGTCAGCAGCGTAGCGTTGACGAGATCGAGCGCCTGGAGCGAGCCCGAGACGATCAGGAGATCGTCGACCGTGCAGGTGATGCCGGCATCGCGCTTGAGCTTTGTCACCAGGAATTCGCGCAAGGGCAGGTAACCCTGGGGACCGTGCGCCAGCCCGTAGGTGGCAAGTGAGCGGCCCTCGCGGCGTAGTACCGTGTTGGTTGCATCGATCAGATCATCGAGCGGCACCTGCTCGGAATCGTTGTTGCCGCCGACGAAGCTGTATTTGGCAAGGCCCGTCCAGCGCGCAGAGGGAGCCGGCAGCCCTGCGGGAAACAGGGGCGCGAAATCGAAGCTGGAGGTCATGGGCGTTCCTCGTCTTGTTCTTGTTGGTGGCCGGCGTTGCACCGGCCTATCTTACTTCCTGCTGGCCGTCCGGGTCGGACGTCCCTGGCTGATGAAAGCGTAATGCGCATTGGCGACGCCGCCAACCATCAAGGCCTCGACCACGGGCTCGGCGATCTCGCTTGTTGCGGCCCAGTCGACGAGAAAATTGGCTCCGGTGCCGCCGCGGACGTCGTCGGTCGGAATGAAGATCGACACGGTGGCGAGCGGCCTCAAGGCGACCGGCGCCTTCAGATAGCTCTCGACTTGCTTGCCTGCGGTGTCGAAATAGGCGATGCGTTTGACCACCAGCGGCCGGGTCTCGGAGGCGTTGTGCACGCTCAGCGTCACCGAGAAGTCGACACGCAGCTTGCCCTGGCTCATCGCGACGCTGGAATAGGCGGGCACGTAGAACCCGCCGGAGACGGCGAGTTCTTCCTTCGGCAGCGCGGTTAGCGAATCAGCAAAGTTTTGTTCGATACTGACCTTGGATTGCGCGGCGGCGGGCGCGGCGTAGGCGAGGGGGCATAGCAGCATTGCCGCGAAGAGCCCTTTCCGCATGTGACGAATTGCTCGCTTGCCGCACCGCAACCCGTCTCTAGGGTGCGGCAAAACGGACCAATTTGGCATGCACGAGCTCATTCGCGACATCACTCTCTGTATTCTGTTTGCCTGGATGCTGGGCCTGCTCGCCCATTTCTCCCGGCAACCCCTGATCCTGGCCTACCTTATCGCCGGCTTCTGCATAGGTCCATTCGGCGCCGGCTGGGTCAAATCGCAGGAATCGATCAGCGTCATCTCCGAACTCGGCCTGATTTTCATGCTGTTCATGATCGGGCTGGAGATCGACCTGAAGAAGATCGTGCGGGCGGGAAAGGTGATCCTGTTCGCGGCGGGCGGCCAGCTGCTCGGGGGCTGCCTGCTCGGGGTCCTGTTCTTCGTCGGCATCGGCCTGTCGCTCGGCGGCGGGCATTTCGATGCGGTCTATCTCTGCGTCGCCTGCGCGTTGTCGAGCACCGTCATCATCGTCAAGGTGCTCTACGAGAAGCGCGAGCTCGACACGCTGCCGGGCCGCATCACCCTCGGCGTGCTGGTGCTCCAGGATATCTTCGCCATCCTGTTCCTGGCGGTGCAGCCGAGCCTGGCCAATCTGCAAGTCAGTGTCATCCTGCTCTCGATCGGCCGCGTCGCGGTGCTGGTCGCCGCCGCGCTTCTGGTCAGCCGCTACGTGCTGCCGCGCCTGTTCCATCAGATCGCACGGCGGCCCGAGCTGATCCTGCTCGGCGCGCTCGCCTGGTGCTTCCTCGTCGCCGAAACTGCGGAGCGGCTATCGCTGTCGCGCGAGATGGGCGCGCTGATCGCCGGCGTCTCGCTCTCGACCTTTCCTTACGCGCTCGACGTCACCGCCAAGGTCACGACGCTCCGCGACTTCTTCATCACGCTGTTCTTCGTCGCGCTCGGCATGACCATTCCCGTGCCCAGCCTCTCCGTCATCGGGCTGGCCTTGATGATCGCGGCGTTTACGGTGGTGAGCCGCCTCATCACCACCTTCATCCCGCTCTACCTGATGAAGCAGGGACTGCGCGCGAGCCTGTTGCCGGCCCTCAACCTCGCCCAGATCTCCGAGTTCTCGCTGGTGGTGATCCAGACCGGCATCGCCGACCACCATATCGCGCCGGAGACGGCGAACGCGGCCTCCTTCGCCTTCGTGGTGCTGGCCGTGCTCTCGACCTTCGTGATGACGCGCAGTGACGAGATCACCCGATGGATGATCGGCCCCCTGAAGCGGGTCGGCCTGCGCGACCTCGATCATGGCAGCGGGCATGCCGAGGAGGCCCATGAGGGCGGCCATGGCGAGGCCCGCCGCATCGTCATCCTCGGCTTTTTCCGTGCGGCGAGCGCGCTTTTGGCCGAGATCGAACGGCAGGCCCCGGTGCTGCTGGAGCAGATCACGGTGGTCGATTTCAACCCCAATGTGTACCAGACCCTGCTCTCGCGCGGCCTGCACGTGATCTATGGCGACATCAGCAATGTCGACACGCTGCTCCATGCAGGCGTCGGCAAGTCCGAGATGATCATTCTCAGCGTGCCGGATTCGCTGCTGAAGGGCGCCACCAACGAGAAGCTGGTCCGCCACGTCCGCGCGCTCAACCCCAGCGCCCTGATCGTGGCGACCGCCGACCTCCTGGCCGATGTCGGCGAGCTCTACGAGGCCGGCGCCAGCTATGTCACCGTGACCCGGCTCAGCGACGCCCACGAGCTGTTCACGGTGATCGAAGCCGCCCAGGCCGGCCTTCTGGCCGACAAGCGCGCCGAGCTCGATCAGCGGCTCGGCGAGCGGCGCGAAGTGCTGCCGTGACCGCGCCCGGCCGCCTTCCTTTCCGGCGGTCGGTGCCTATATCCCTGGTATCTTCGGTGCAAGCCTGAACCACCCTGGCAGGCCTGTCGTCCGGCATATGTGGTTGCGCTGGGAAGACTAGCGCCCCGGCTCAAGTCCGGCTAAGCCTCCCGGCCATAACCGATAGAGATTGGGAAATGCCCGATAGCATTCAGGAAGTCTTGCAGGCCTTTGCCCGGGGCGAGCTTGTCGTCGTCACCGATGATGAGGACCGCGAGGGCGAGGGCGATCTGATCGTCGCTGCCTCGCTCTGCACCGCCGAGAAGATGGCGTTCATCATCCGCCACACCTCCGGCATCGTCTGCGCGCCCGTGACCACGGAGGACGCGCGCCGCCTGCGGCTCGATCCGATGGTCGCCCACAACGATTCCGCGCACACCACGGCGTTCACGGTCTCGATCGACTACAAGCCCGACGGCGGCACCGGCATCTCCGCCGAGGAGCGCGCCTCGTGCTGCCGGGCGCTGTCCAATCCCAATGTCGGCGCCAACGACTTCGCCCGCCCGGGCCACATCTTCCCGCTGATCGCCAAGGATGGCGGCGTGCTGCTGCGCTCCGGCCATACCGAGGCCGCGGTCGACCTCTGCAAGCTCTCCGGCCTGCCGCCGGTCGGCGTCATCAGCGAGCTCATGAACGACGACGGCAGCGTGATGAAGGGCGAGCAAGTCGCCCGCTTCGCCGCCGAGCACAAGCTCAAGCACGTCACCATCGCGGACATGATCGCTTACCGCCAGGGGCGCGAGAAGCTGATCGAGCGGGTCTCGACCTTCGTCACCGAGAGCCCGATCGGGCCCTTGCAGGGCTATGCCTATCGCTCGCCGTTCGATTCCATCGCCCACGTCGCCTTCGTCTACAATGGCGTCGGTGACGGCAAGAACGTGCTGACGCGCTTTCACAAGCCGAACATCGTCAAGGACGCTTTCACCGGCCACAAGCGCATGGCGGCGGTGCTCGAGCATTTCAAGAAATCGGGGCGAGGCGTGCTGGTCTACCTGCGTGATGGCGCAGCCGGTGTGCCCGTGGAGCCGCTGCCGGACGAGACCTCCACGGAAGCCGACCGCAACCGCCAGTGGCGTGAGGTCGGCGTTGGCGCGCAGATCCTGCGCGATCTCGGCGTCACCTCGATCCGGCACCTCACCTCTTCGGTGCACGACTACAAGGGCCTGTCGGGCTTCGGCATCGAGATCGTCGCCAACGAGCAGCTCGAAAGCTGACACGCAGTGTAGAGGCGAGGAGATGTTCGACGCTTCGCCTCGCCCCGGAATGACCGAAACCAGGATGCAATTGCACTTGTTGCCGCGGCGCTTTAATTTGTCGGGCAATTTATGACGGAACCAGACGCGAAAGGACGTTTCATGAGCGTGCGCCCTCAGGCCAAGGACAAGCCGGCTGCGGCTTCTTTCCAGTGGGACGATCCGTTCCTGCTCGACGAGCAGCTCACCGAAGACGAGCGCATGGTGCGCGACACCGCTCGCGCCTACGCCCAGGACAAGCTGCTGCCGCGTGTCTCCCAGGCCTATCTCGAAGAGAAGACGGATCGCGAGATCTTCAACGAAATGGGTGAGCTCGGCCTGATCGGCATCACGCTGCCCGAGGAATATGGCTGTGCCAATGCGAGCTACGTCGCCTATGGCCTCGTCGCGCGCGAGATCGAGCGGGTCGATTCCGGCTATCGCTCGATGAACTCGGTGCAGTCCTCGCTGGTGATGTATCCGATCTACGCCTATGGCGACGAGAACCAGCGCAAGAAGTACCTGCCGAAGCTCGCCAGCGGCGAGTGGGTCGGCTGCTTCGGCCTGACCGAGCCCGACGCCGGCTCCGACCCGGCCGGCATGAAGACGCGCGCCGAGAAGGTTTCGGACGGCTATCGCCTCACCGGCAGCAAGATGTGGATCTCGAACGCGCCGATCGCCGATGTGTTCGTGGTGTGGGCCAAGTCGGCGGCGCACGACAACCAGATCCGCGGCTTCGTGCTGGAGAAGGGCATGAAGGGCCTCTCCGCGCCGAAGATCGGCGGCAAGCTGTCGCTTCGCGCCTCCATTACCGGCGAGGTCGTGATGGACGGCGTCGTGGTTCCCGAGGACGCGCTGCTGCCCAACGTCTCCGGCCTGAAGGGCCCGTTCGGCTGTCTCAACCGCGCCCGTTACGGCATCTCCTGGGGTGCGTTAGGGGCCGCCGAGGACTGCATGCACCGCGCCCGCCAGTATACGCTCGACCGCAAGCAGTTCGGCAAGCCGCTCGCCGCGACCCAGCTGGTGCAGAAGAAGCTCGCCGACATGGAGACCGAGATCGCGCTCGGCCTGCAGGGCTCGCTTCGTGTCGGCCGCCTGATGGACGAGGGCAAGTTCGCGCCCGAGATGATCTCGATCATGAAGCGCAACAATTGCGGCAAGGCGCTCGACATCGCCCGCACCGCCCGCGACATGCACGGCGGCAACGGCATCTCGATCGAGTATCACGTGATGCGCCACGTCCATAACCTCGAGACGGTCAACACCTATGAGGGCACCCACGACGTCCACGCCCTGATCCTGGGCCGCGCGATCACGGGCATTCAGGCGTTCTTCTAGTCGTCACGCATTCCGTGGCGGTTGTTTTGCTGAGCTGTCATCGCCCGCCTTGTGCGCAATGCGCACTGGGGCGGGCGATCCGGTATCCCAGAGACCTCGCCTTCGTCACAGGCGCCGCGGCGTACTGGATACCCCGCTTTCGCCGGGTATGACGAAGAGTGTGGCGGTACGCACAGGAAGTCCCATGTCCGACAATGACGACGTCCCGTTCAACCGCAACTTTCCGCTGAAGCCCGGAATCGTCGAGGAGGTCCGCCCCGGCGTGCGGCGCGTGCTCTGTAACAATCCGAGCCCGTTCACCTTCACCGGTACGGTCAGCTACATCGTCGGCACCGGCAATGTCGCAATCATCGACCCCGGCCCGGACGATGCGGCGCATGCGGCAGCGCTGCTCGATGCCGTGCGCGGTGAGACTGTGAGCCATATCTTCGTCACCCACACCCACCGCGACCATTCGCCGAACACCGCGCGGCTCAAGCAGGCGACCGGCGCGCTTGTTTATGCCGAAGGCCCGCACCGTGCCTCGCGCCCGCGCTTCGAGAGCGAGAAGCACAATCCGGAATCCGGCGCCGATCGCGATTTCGCGCCCGATGTCAGGATCGCCCATGGCGACGTCGTCGAAGGCGCCGGCTGGCGGCTCGAGGCGGTGGCGACGCCCGGCCACACCGCAAACCATCTCGCCTTTGCCTGGCCCGAGCGGAAACTCAACTTCGTCGGTGATCACGTCATGGGCTGGTCGACATCGATCGTGGCACCGCCCGACGGCTCGATGATCGACTATATGGACTCGCTGGACCGCCTCGCGTCCCGCGAGGAGGACCTCTACTTCTCCGGCCATGGCCCGGAGATTCCGGACGGTCCGCGCTTCGTGCGTTTCCTGATCCGTCATCGCAAGGCGCGCGAGGCCTCGATCCTGCACCGCCTCGCCAAGGGCGAGGCCGACATCCCGACCATGGTGCGCGCGATCTACATCGGGATCGATCCCAGGCTGACGACCGCCGCTGGCTACTCCGTGCTGGCGCACCTGGAAGACCTGGTCGCACGAGGCGTGGTCGCGACGGATGGCGATCCCGTGATCGGCGGAACGTATCGGATGGCGGGCGCCTAGTGTCCCACTGTCGTTCCGGGGCGATGCGCAGCATCGAACCCGGAATCCATTCATCCACCGACGCTGCGGCCCGATGGATTCCGGGTTCGATCCTGCGGACCGCCCCGGAATGACAGCCGCTACTTCTTCACCGTCTTCGCCGGCGCCTTTGGCGGCGCGACCGGCGTCTTCTTCACCGGCTTGAGCGCATCGGCATCGGCGGCGGTGTTGAGATCATCAATGAATTTCTTGACGCGGGCAGCGTTGCTGCCGAGGTCGCTCTCGAAATAGCGCGAGGCGGAGCGGATATCGACGCGGGAATCATCGCCATCAGGCACGACCCGGATCGAGATGTCCTCGCGGAACCCCATGATCGGCGTGCGCGCGACCGCCTCGATGCGACCGATACGGCGCGGCGGCTGCGGCGCACGCTCGTCGATGACGAGCCATTTGCGCTTGGTGACGAGCTGGCGCGCGATCGCATAGGCGCGGTCAGCCGGGATCTCCAGCTCGATCGGCTCGATGTCGGGGTAAAACTGGCGCTGCTGCTCGGCCGAATAGAGACCGGCATAGACCGCGGTGTTGGTGCCATCGCCGGTGCGTATGGGCGCCAGCGCGTCGAAGCGCGGCGGGTCGATCGGGTTGGTGGTGATGTCGTGGATCGCCGGCAGCTTACGATATTGCAGGGCGAGATAGGCGGGATAGGCGAGGATCAGCGCATCGATCAGGAAAGCGAGCAGGATGCGCGCCATGCCGCGCGAGCCGTTCTGCCAGATAGCGGCAAAGCCGGCGAGCCCGAACAGGATCGAGAGGCCGGCGATCGCGAGCCCGCCGAAGAAGGCCATCAGCGCCGGTTTCATCTCCAGGAAGTCGAAGCGGACGATGATGATCGAGACCACCACCGCCACCACCGCGAACACGGCCAGATTACGCGCCCAGCTCGCGAGGCTGGACACGGGCTCCGACTGATAGGGAGCGGAAAACCTGCGGGCCATCGGGTGAGCTCTGCCGGGTGTTGCGGGCGGCGCCGGCCGATCTGGCGCGGCTATGCGCCGTTGAGACCACGGCCCGAGGGCAAATTCAAGGGTCGTTCACCTTACCCTGGAGGGGGAGGGTCGATCGCGCGAAGCGCGAGCGGGGTGGGGTGACGGCCTCTCAACTGAGGCGGTGCCCGTGTGGAGAGATCACCCCACCCCGTCTCACATTGCGTTCGCTCCATGTGAGCCGACCCTCCCCCTCCAGGGTAGGGCTATCGCATATGGCGTGAATAATGCTTCGGCATCGGCAGTGGGCTCCCTCTCCCGCTTGCGGGGGAGGGCTGGGGTGGGGGTGCCTCCGCGTCGGGATTGTCGAGAATTGCGGAGGCGATCCCAGTGCGGTGAGAGCCCTCACCCGCCGCGCTCGGGACGATGCTTCGCATCGCCCGGGACGCGTCGGCCTCTCCCGCAAGCGGGAGAGGCGGAGCAAACTCGCGGGTGGTCCCCGCGAAATGCATATGCGATAGCCCTACCCTCCAGGGGAGGGTGGCACCGTCTTACGCCGCCGCGTTCGGGAAGCGGTAATCCTTGAACTGGTCGCGCAACTCCGTCTTCAGGATCTTGCCCGTCGCGGTGTGCGGAATGCCCTCGACGAAGACGACGTCGTCGGGCATCCACCACTTGGCGATCTTGCCGTCCATGAACTTCAGGATGTCCTCGCGCGTGGCCTGCTGGCCCTGCTTGAGGTGCACGATCAGGAGCGGCCGCTCATCCCATTTCGGGTGGAACACGCCGATCACGGCGGCTTCGGCCACGGCCGGATGGCCGACCGCGAGGTTTTCGAGATCGATCGAGGAGATCCACTCGCCGCCGGACTTGATCACGTCCTTGGAGCGGTCGGTGATCCGCATGTAGCCGTCCTCGTCGATGGTCGAGACGTCGCCGGTGTCGAAGAAACCTTCCTCGTCCAGGATGTTGGCGTCGAGCCGGTAATAGGCCTTGGCGACGGCTGGGCCGGCCACCTTGAGGCGGCCGAAGGTCTTGCCATCCCAGGGCAGCTCCTTGCCGGCATCGTCGGTGATCTTCATCTGCACCGCGAACGGCGCATAGCCCTGCATCTGGAGCACGTCGAGCCTGGCGTCGCCGGTCGCGTTCTGGAACGGCGGCTTCAGCGCCGCGACGGTGCCGATCGGGCTCATCTCGGTCATCCCCCAGGCGTGACGGACGTTCGAGCCCATGTCGAGGAAGGCCTTGATCATTGAGCGCGGCATCGCCGAGCCGCCGCAGATCACCATCTTCAGGTCGGGCAGCTTCAGATTGTTGGCGGCCATGTGCTGGAGCAGCATCAGCCACACCGTCGGCACGCCCGCAGTGTGTGTCACCTTCTCGGTCGAGAGCAGTTCGTAGACCGAGGCGCCGTCGAGCTTGGCGCCGGGCATCACCAGCTTGGTGCCCTGCGAAGGCGCGGAGAAGGCGATGCCCCAGCTGTTGGCGTGGAACAGCGGCACCACCGGCAGCATCGTCTCGGAGGCGCTGGTGCCGAGCGCGTCGACATTGTTGGCCATCAGCGCGTGCAGCACGTTGGAGCGATGCGAATACAGCACACCCTTCGGGTCGCCCGTCGTGCCCGACGTGTAGCACATCGCGGCTGCCGTGTTCTCGTCAAAGTCCTTCCATTTGAATTTGCCGTCGGCCTGCGCAATCCAGTCCTCGTAGGCGACCACATTCTTCAGCGTGGTTTCCGGCATATGCGCCTTGTCGGTGAGCACGACATAGCGTTCCACGCTCGGAAGTTTGTCGGCGATCTTCTCCAGGATCGGAACGAAGGTGATGTCGGTCATCACGATGCGGTCCTGCGCATGGTTGATGATCCAGGCGATCTGCTCGGGGAAAAGGCGGGGATTGACGGTATGGCAGATGGCGCCGATCCCCATGATGCCGTACCACACCTCGAGATGGCGCCAGGTGTTCCAGGCGATCGTTGCGACACGGTCGCCGAGCTTGATGCCGTCGCGCTCCAGCATCTGCGACACCTTGAGCGCGCGCTGGTGGATCTCGGCGTAATTGGTGCGATGGATCGGCCCCTCGACCGAGCGCGTGACCACCTCCTGCTTGCCATGAATCCTGGCGGCGTGTTCGATGATCCGGTGGCAGAGCAGGGGCCAATCTTGCATCAAACCGAGCATTCTGACGTTCCTCCGAGAAGTCGCTGGGCGCGTTATCGCTCTCAGCCTTGGGCCAAACAATTGTGATGAGTTTTAGCCTGCCGGACTTTCGCCGCAAATGGTCTTGTCGCGGCTATATGTCCACCGGGGCGGCAATGGTTACCGCCGCGCTCGCGCTGTCGCTTGTGTTCGCCGAGAGGGCTGAGGCGCGGAAATATCCTGCGCCATGGGATATCTTCGGCCTTGGTACACCACGACCGCGCGCAGCCGTTCGTCACGCCAAGATTCCGCTGCCAAAACCGCGCCCCGAAGAGGCCCCCAAGGCGTCGGACGAGGGGGCGCCGGAGCCAGAAGGCAAGCCATCCGAGGACAAGCCAAGCGCCGACAAGCCCGCCGAGGCCGCGCCGCCGCCCGAGAAGCAGGCCTCGGCCTGCCGGCTGGCGCTGACCGAGGAGATCGCGATCGCGCCGTCCATTCCGGATATCCGCGGCCCCGGCGCCTGCGGCGGTGAGGATCTGGTGCGGTTAGAGGCCATCGTGCTGCCGGACAAGCGTAAGGTGGCGGTCAAGCCGGCGGCGATCCTCCGCTGCACCATGGCGTCCGCGGTCGCCGATTGGGTGCGCAAGGACATGGTGCCGCTAGCGGCGAGCCTCGGCTCGACCATCAGCGACCTCGACAATTTCGACAGCTTCGAGTGCCGTGGCCGTAACCGCGTCGTCGGCGCGATGCTGTCCGAGCACGGCAAGGCCAATGCCCTCGACGTCCGCGCCATCAAGCTCGCCAACGGGCAGTCGATCGGCCTGACCGACCGCACCATGTCGCGCGAGGTGCGCGAGCGTGTGCTGCATTCGGTGTGCGCTCGCTTCTCCACCGTGCTCGGCCCGGGTTCGGACTGGTACCACGAGGACCACATCCACCTCGATTTGGCGCAGCGGCGCAATGACTACCGGATCTGCCAGTGGAACGTCTGGGATCCGCTGCCGCAGGTCGCCCCGCTGTTGCCGGCGGAGCGCCCCGAGGGGGCTCCGCCGCGCGAGGTCGCGGCCAAGCCCGACGGCAAGGAGGACGCCGACGAAGGGGCGGCGGAGAATCCCCCTGCGCCTGCGGACAAGCCGTCTGCTGATGGCAACAAAGCCCGGTCGCACAAGCCGGCAACAAAAAAGCGCCGGTAAGACCGGCGCTTTTGGATGTCAGAGATCAGGATGCGATCAGTAGCTGCCGGCTTGGCCGGTTTGGCTGCTGCCGAGCGCCAGGCGCGAATTATACGGCGAGTCGCCATGCTTCGGCTCGAGCACCACGACGATGGTGCCGACCTTGACGCGGTTGTAGAGGTCGATCGCGTCCTCGTTGGTCAGGCGGATGCAGCCCGACGAGATCGAGGCGCCGATATATTCGGGCTGGTTGGTGCCGTGGATGCGGAACAGCGTGTCCTTGCCGCCCGAGTAGAGGTACATGGCGCGGGAGCCCATCGGATTGTCCGGGCCCGGCGCGACATAAGTCGGCACGCCCAGGCGCGAAATCTCGCCCGGCGTCGGATGCCAGGCCGGCCATTCGGTCATGCTGCCAACCTTGGCAATGCCGGACCAGGCCATGGCCTCTTCGCCGACGGTGATGCCGTAGCGGATCGCCTTGCCGCCCTCCAGCACGTAATAGAGATAGTGGTTGTCGGAATCGACCACGATCGAGCCCGGCGATTCCTTGCGGTGATACTCAACGATGGCGCGGCGGAACGGCTCTGCGACCGGGGTATTTTCATACCGGACTTTAGCAAGGAGTTCCTTGTCCTTCGGCTTGAAGGCTTTGGTGTCGGTCGCCTCATAATGCGTGGCCTGCATGCAGCCCGACAGCATCAGGCCGGCGGCCAAGATCCCCAATTTAACTTTCAGCGACGACATGGTTTGTGGTTCCAATCGAAACAATACCGTGCGGAAGGCCTGAGCTTAGCGCCCAAGTTCCTCGACTCCGTTAATCCCATTATCGTTGAAATCTGCCACAATTCCAGCACTGAAGCCTTTATCCCGCGCTGCAAGACCCCAGCTGTGGCTTTTCTGCCGCAAGTTTTGCGGCGCTGTGTGGATTTTGCGGCAGGCGGCTCCGAACTGTCGATTCCGCGCCACAGTTGAGCCGCGACCCCGCCATAAATACCAACGCTTCGTTAATCCGGTTGTCATCGTGAACTTGTCAGAATCGGGCTAAGGGCTGTCATTCTGTCGCAGGTTCTCTGGAGCTGTCATGTTTTCGGTGTTTGTTCCCTCCGAGGCCTCCCTCAAGAAGGCCGTCATCGAAGATCTCACCGCGCTGCCGGAGAGCGCGGTCTGGATCGACCTCGTCAACCCGAGCGCGGCCGAGGACAAGGCGGTGGAGCGGCTGGCGGGCATCGCCATCCCGACCCGGGAAGATATGCAGGAGATCGAGATCTCAAGCCGGCTCTATATCGAGAACGGCGCGCGCTACATGACCGCGACGCTGATGTGCCACTCCGATACCGACATGCCCCGGACCACGGCGGTGACCTTCATCCTCGGCGACCACCGCCTGGTGACGGTGCGCTACGATTTGCCGAAGCCATTCGCCCTGGTCGAGGCCAAGCTCGGTCGCTCCTGCACGCCTTCCATCACCGGCGAGATGGTGCTGATGGAACTCCTGGACGCCGTGATCGACCGCTGCGCCGACATTCTGGAGCGCTGCGGCGCCGAGATCGACCAGGTCTCGCACGACATCTTCGAGCCCGAGAGCGAGCGCCACGGCCACGCCAAGCAATATTCCCAGATCCTGATCTCGATCGGCCGCAAGGGCGATCTGACGTCGAAGGTTCGGGAGAGCCTGGTGTCGATCGGCCGCGTCGTGACCTTCTTGTCCGCAGTGGTCGAAGGCGTGAAATGGTCGAAGGACATGCGCGAGCAGCTCAAGACAATGCAGCGCGACGTGGCCTCGCTGACCGATCACGCATCCTATCTCTCCAACAAGATCACCTTCGTGCTCGACGCCATGCTCGGCGTCGTCAATCTCGAGCAGAACAACATCATCAAGCTGTTCTCGGTCATGGCTGTTGTCCTGATGCCGCCGACGCTGATCGCCTCGATCTACGGCATGAACTTCAAGGTGATGCCGGAACTCGAATGGATCCACGGCTATCCGATGGCGCTGGTGATGATGCTGGTGGCAGCGATCGTCCCGTACTGGATCTTCAAGTGGAAGAAGTGGCTCTGATCTCCCGCGCTCTCGGAAAATAGCTACCGAGACCTTACGCGGTTCGCAAAGACACGGTCGATCGTGTCGCAGAATAGAGCGGGATTGCGGCGGTGCCGTGATGTGTGCTCTGTGCCCCAATTCCTCCGGTAAAATTTGAGCGGTGGGCTGAACGTTTGCGCGAAACTTGTCTGCGATAAGCAGCGTGTTAGCCGCGAGGAACAGCCATGGTTGAAAAACACATAACGACGCCCCGCAACGTCATCGATCTGGCGAACTATCGTCAGGTCGTGACGAGCGGCAAGGCGCCGTCGTTGTCGGCACGCCTGTGCCGGCACTGTGGTGCTCCGCTGCTCGACGGCGAAAACGACGACGACTGCTCGACTGCATTGAACGCCGCCGCTCCGCGGCTGCGCGAACGGTCGCGTCGGATTCGACTCGATTGAGGAACGGAAGGAAGGGCGGGCGATCCAGGTCTTGCGGCGGCGTTGTCTGGATCGCCTTGCTTCCGTCTTTCGGCAAATCAGCTAGCGCTTCACGATATGCGCCGTCGAGACGATGGTCTCGGCGATGGCGCCGTCGCGGCTGAAAGAGACGAGATACTTTAAGACATCGCGCAGCATAGCCTCGACATTCTCGCCCAAAGCATCCGGTGATGACGACGAATAAGTGAGAGTGCGTTGCGCCAAGTCGTACAGGCCGACCAGATGGCTGGTTTCGACTGTGACGAGCTCGGCGGGCTGAAACGAGCTGCCGCGGAAGAACGCGGGAAGGTCGCGGTGGGTCCGTGTGCCCCGGCCGGCTTCCTCCCAGAGCTTTGCCGGTGACCAGCGGCGGCGGATCTCGTTGTAGCCATCAAGCCAGGAGTTGCGGCCATCGGCGGCCGAGAACGAGGCGCAGATCGCGAGCGCGCCGTCGTGCGCGACCAGCCGATCGAGCAATGCAAGCGTCAAGTCACGATCCATCCAATGCAGCGCGCGGCCGATTGTGACGATGTCGAAACTGCCAATGTCGGAGGCGAGCGTCTCGGCGTTGCTTTCGATCAGCGTGACATGTCGCTCCGCGCGCGCTGCCGCGAGCCGGGCGGCGTCGAGCATCGCAGGCTCAGGGTCGACACCGACGACACGACCGACACAAGGGCCGAAGCCGAGCGCCAGCAGCCCGGGTCCGGTGCCGAGATCGATCAGGCTGCTCTCTCTGGAGAGGTCGAGCTTGTGCGCGACACTGCGAAAGAATTCGCGCGGGTAAGGCGGGCGCAAATGCTCGTAGAGTGACGCCGTACTTGCGAATCTGCCCATGCTTCCATCGTTCTGGCCCATACGTGCTCGCCGCCTTGATGTGCCGCCGCGTGATCATATCACGACAGAATGCGATGTCGCCCGTCGGGCAAAACACCGTGCGATCACAACCGTGTTGTCAAGATGCCTGCTCGGAAATATTCCTCTTTACCGAAATTCGGATTTGTCGTATGTGTCGCCCATCCCGGCTCATCCTTGAGGGGCGATCGTGTGGTCGTCATGTTTCACGAGCCGGGCTTGCGGTGGACGCAGCAGCGTCGGGCGCGAACAGCCAGGGGTAGGGCGGATTGCTTTCCGTGAGCCCAGGGCTTCGTGCGGACGGACGGCGCTGTCAGGTTCGTCTCGCCTGTAAGTTTCCGGCTCCGTCGACAGGGCTGGGAAAACTGCGGCGAAATGGCGGGCCGTGCGTACGGCAAAACCGTGTGGTCCTGGCCGTCGTTGCTACGGTCAAGCTCTTGCGGATGCGGCAATCGCGTCAACCGGCGCGGTGTCGGCGACTTTCGCAAGCGTGAGGGAGGCCAGAAGGAACTCGGCTCCCGGGAGAGCTCGGCATACGCTGTCCAACCATCGCGCAGGGAAGGCCGAGTGATTGGCTACACCTGTATGCTGCTGTGCGGTTCTTCCTGCGTGTGCTTTTCGCGCAGCGGACCGCGGGTGCCAGGTCAGCACCCGGCCTTCCCTGCGCCCTTGTGTCCCAGAAATCTGTCAGAATGTGCAAACGGGCGGTTGGATCAGAACCGCCCGTTGCTGGAACTGAGCCCGTTGCGCCCAAAGGCGAGAGAGCCTGTGAAAGAGCGAGGG